>ERZ802830.529-NODE-529-length-38015-cov-30.8793_pt1 | contig 38015 bp, 40 predicted proteins | sample MGYA00345654_ERZ802830 | MGnify/ENA primary metagenome ERZ802830 (study PRJEB30503, sample SAMEA104212375) | marine metagenome | biome: Westerlies Biome; feature: [SRF] surface water layer (ENVO:00010504) within the epipelagic zone...; material: water... | reverse complement strand
CCTCGAAGTGCATCTCAGGCGCTTTTTCGGCCATCAACAGCAACGCATCAATCACGGTGTTTCCTGTCACCGAAAGGTCTCCAACAACCCCAGAGGCGCGGAGATTCTGCTCAGCCTTGAGGGTCGGAGCAAAATGCAAGGTGGCGATCTGAGACAACAAGCGCCGATTGGCTTCTTCGGGGAACGGATCCAACAGGTTGTCGGTGCGCAAACCCGCCTCCACATGACCCACCGGAATTTGCTCATAGAACGCCGCCAAACCGGCCGCAAATGCCGTCGTCGTGTCCCCTTGAACCAGAACAATCTGTGGGGGGAAATCATGAAAATCATCCCGCAAGCCCTGCAATGCAGCGCAGGTGACGTGAGTCAATGTTTGGCGTGGTGCCATCAAGTTGAGATCCCGGTCGGCTTGCAATCCGAAGAGATCCATCACTTGGGTGACCATTTCCCGGTGCTGACCCGTCAACACAACTCGGGTCGTTATGGCCTCACATGCTTGAAACGTGCGGATCACGGGAGCGAGTTTGATCGCCTCAGGACGCGTCCCTAAAACGATGGTGACGCGGGGCTGGTCGGCCATGAAGTCCGCACGTATAGACGGATCCTACGGGCGTTCAGGAATCGAAGACCTCCATCAATCACTTGCCAGCAGACACATCGGAACGATCCTGGAATGACATCGTCTCGATGATCGTTGGATCAGCCGGTCTTTCCCCCCAGCTTTCCGCCGCGCACAGCCGGCACCTCAGCCAGTACCCCATCTCCAGCAACGCCCATGCCGGAGGTGCGGAGCGGAACAGGCTCCCTATCCCTGGAAGCCATCCTGCGCACCGCCCATAACGCAGGACATTCGGATGTCCATCTTGGTGTGGGGGAGCGTCCACGCTTTCGCGCGCGTGGCGAGATTCAAACCACCGATTGGCCCGCCACGGATGACAGGGTGTTTCAGGGATGGCTCCGTGAAATTCTCTCTCCGCAGCAAATCGATTCGTTTTATCGCGACAAAGAACTCGACAGCGCCTTCGCCTTTCCCTTCGTGCGCGTGCGGATCAATTTGCTCGACTCATTGCGTGGCCCAGCGATGGTGCTGAGGCTCATCCCTCAAACCATCCTCAGCTTGGAGCAGCTCAACCTTCCAGAGGTACTCAAGGATCTGGCAGCCCGCCCCAAAGGACTCGTTCTAATTACAGGGCCGACTGGATCTGGGAAAAGCACAACCTTGGCCGCGATGATCGATTGGATCAACCGCAATAAAACCTGCCACATCCTCACCATCGAAGATCCGGTGGAATTTGTGCATGAAAGTCAAAAGTCCCTCATTCGTCACCGCGAAGTGGGTTTAAACACCCTGAAGTTCCATCACGCCTTACGAGCAGCCCTGCGGGAAGATCCAGATGTGATTTTGGTGGGGGAAATCCGAGACCAGGAGACCCTTTCAACAGCGCTTGAAGCAGCTCAAACCGGTCACCTGGTGTTCGGAACGTTGCACACCAATTCGGCGGTCAAAACCGTGGAGCGGGTGCTCGGAATGTATGCACCTGACGAACAACCCGGCATCCGCCGATCACTCTCTGAATCCTTATTAGGTGTCATTTCTCAGGGGCTGATTCGGACCAACGACGACAAACGCGCTGCTTATCACGACATCCTCGTCAACACAGATGCCTGCCGGGATTACATCCAGCGAGGATCCCTGGACGAGGTCGAGGAAATCATGGCGCGTAGCAGCTTCGATGGAATGGTCACATCGAATCAATCGCTTCAAGCGCTTGTCGAAACGGGACGGGTCGAATCAGAACAGGCAATTGCCGTGAGCTTGAGGCCCAATGAGCTAGCCCAAGCCCTACGCGGCAGAGATTAATCAGCCGGCGTTGAACACCCTCGAGACCAGCACCACGGCCAGTCCTGCCGATAAACCGATCATGGCGAGACGACCATTCCAAATCTCCGCCTGAGGGGTGAAGCCACGCTTCCACTCGTTGAGTTCAGCCGATCCCACGGGTTCAGGGGTCTGAATTGCTGTTTTTTGCCCGGACTGGTCTGCCATGCCTCCCCTTTTTTGTGTGCCACCTTACGGGCATTTTTCAAAAGGCAGGTGAAGCGTCGTAAAGCGCATCAGCCCGTTCCAACGGCCAACGAGCTGCAACTCCTGTTTCATCGCTTGACGACAGCACCCCGCGGCTCAAACGGTTGAGCGCGGCCGCTCCAATCATGGCGGCGTTATCGGTGCAATAAGCCAGAGGAGCAATCGATACGGCAACACCATGCTGCTTGCCTTGTTTCGCCATCAGCAGTCGTAGGCGCTGATTCGCAGCGACACCACCCACCATCACAAGTTGCGTGAGGTTGTGATCAAGGGCACAACGGATGGCACGTTCCACCAAAACATCAGCCACCACCTGCTCAAAACTGGCCGCGAGATCAGCCAGAGGCAGATCACCCCCAGAGCTTTGGCATGACTCAACAGTGCGCAGCATGGCTGTCTTCAAGCCACTGAACGAAAAGTCGTACGGATGAAACCCACCGCCTCGCAGGGAGATCCGTCCTTTCGGAAGTGAAAAACGTTTGGCATTCCCCGAAACAGCAATGGCCTGAATTGCGGGACCACCCGGATAGCCAAGACCCAGCAATCGAGCCACCTTGTCAAACGCTTCACCAGCGGCGTCGTCATGGCTTCGGCCGAGTCGTTCCATTTCCCCATGAAGACCAACACGAATCAGCTCGGTGTGGCCACCACTCACCAACAGAACCAAATACGGAGGAGCGGGTGCTTGCTCACCCAGAGCGGCTGATGCCAAATGCCCTTCGAGGTGATGAATTCCCAGAAAAGGCACCTGATGCAAGGCCGCAAGGGTGCGACCCGTTACCGAGGCCACCATCAAGGCGCCTGCCAGGCCAGGCGCAACGGTCGCTGCGACCGCATTCAATTCAGAAATCGAAAGCGCAGATTCCCGCAAAACCTCCTGCACTAATGCGGGCAAGGCCTCCACATGCCGACGCGAGGCAATCTCTGGAACAACCCCACCCCAGAGGGCATGCTCCTCCACTTGTGACGCAATTCGAGACGCCACAACCTCAACGCTGCCATCGGCTTTGTGGCGCACAACGGCAGCGGCTGACTCGTCACAACTTGTTTCGAGGGCGAGCACTGTTTGCATTGTGGTCAAGGCCCTCCCTTACTCTCCGCAAGAGACATCCTGCCTTTTACCGGGCAGCTTAAAAACAGGAATCGTCCGATGCGTCGTCTTTTCGCCGTTGTGCTCTCGACCCTCCTGGTGTTCGGCTTCGCCCCCGTCGCAAAGGCGGATGTGGCCGGCTTAACCCCCTGCGCTGAAAGCGCACGCTTCCAGCAACGTGCTTCTGCTGCTTCAACAACCCAGGCGAAAGCCCGGTTTGAGATGTACAGCCAAGCCGTTTGCGGAGAAGATGGTCTGCCCCATCTCATTGTTGATGGCCGTTGGAGCCACGCTGGTGACTTCGTCCTTCCCGGGATCATGTTCCTCTACATCAATGGGTGCATTGGCTGGGCTGGTCGCGAATATCTGAAAGCAACCCGTGGCAAGAACGCAGCCATGAATGAGATCCAAATCGATCTCAGCATTGCGTTTAAAAGCCTATTGGCATCTGCTAGCTGGCCCCTCGCAGCCTTCGGCGAATTGACCAGCGGAAAACTGACGGAAGACGACGCCAAAGTGACCGTCTCCCCGCGCTGATCCACTGCCCCCTCACCACCGTCGGTACCCATGAAAAAATTTCTCACCACCGCACCAGTTGTTGCAGCGATTTGGTTCACAGCCACAGCTGGAATCCTGATCGAATGGAACCGCTTTTTCCCTGATCTTCTCTTCCACCCGATGTAATGCGTTCTGAACGCATTACAACCGCCTAAAAGCCCCCTCTTCAGAAGGGGGCTTTTTTTATGGCTGAGAGCTGGAAACGTTGATTAAGGCGCGTGCAGTTGCATGTGCGTCTCGAGCTGTTTCAACGCCTGATCAAGATCGTCGTTGATCACTACCGCATCAAATTCGTTCTGGGCATTGAGCTCCTCACGGGCTCGGGCAAGTCGACGCTGAATCGCATCCTCCGTGTCGGTCCCCCGACCTCGAATCCGCCGCTCTAATTCCGCAAAGCTGGGGGGAGCAAGAAATACTTGAAACGCGTCAGGGAAGCTGGTGCGCACCTGTCGGGCGCCCTCTAACTCAATTTCTAAAAGCACAGGCCGACCAGCCGCAAGATGCTCCTCCACAGGAGCGCGGGGTGTGCCGTAGCAATTGCTGGCGAACTCAGCCCATTCCAGCAATCCTCCCGCCTCTACAAGCGCATCAAAGGTGTCGCGAGGGTGAAAGAAATAACTCACCCCCTCTTCTTCCCCCACGCGCGGCTGCCGGGTTGTTGCTGAAACAGAGAGCCAAATTTCAGGATGTTGATCCAGCAATCGCTTCACCAACGTTCCCTTGCCAACGCCGCTCGGCCCTGTAAGCACGGTGAGCCTGCCGTTGTGTGCCATCCGGAGAACTACGTGAGCAAGCAGAGTAGGAAGCATCCCACTGCCACTTGGTGATAGCGACGGCCAGTCTTCAACCGATGGATCTCACATCCCTGCGGGCGGTGCTGTGGGATCTGCGCGGCCGTGTTGTTCCCAGTCGTTTCGAGAAAGCACAACAACCCAGCCCAGGCACCATTCAGTTGGGGTTTCGCAGCCTTCAAGGCATGGTGTGGCTTGAACTGAGTTGGCAAGCAGACTCACCTCGCCTCACGGAAGTCGATCCCCCACCCAGAGAAGGTTCGGGCAGCACATTGGCGCAGCAACTCCAACACAGCTTGCGCCAGTTAGCCCTTGTGAAGCTCCACCAAGAAGGGTTCGAGCGCGTGGTGGAATTTCAGTTCGCGCCCCGACCGGGAGAGCCCATTCAACGGGTGCTGGTTTTGGAACTCATGGGTCGCCACAGCAATTTGCTGTTGCTTGATGAGCAAAGACGCGTTGTCGCTCCCGGACGACAGGTGCGCGACCATCAATCCAGGGTTCGTCCGATCAGCACAGGCGACGCTTACTGCCCACCGCCGCCGCTTCAGGGACATCGACCGGACAAAACGGAGCGGTTCGAACGTTGGAAAGAGCGACTGAGCTTGATTCCCATCCCGCTCAAGAAAGCTCTTCAACAGACCTATCAAGGGATTAGTCCCGCATTGGCCACTCAACTGGCGGGGAGTTGGCTGACAACCTCTGTGGATCAGCTGGAGGATGAACAATGGCAAACGCTGCATCGCCGCTGGTGTCGATGGCTGGAGCAGATAGAGAGCGAAACCTTTGCTCTCCAAACCCATCCCAATGGGAGTTATCGCGTATGGGGAGAGGGTCCAACAGCGTCAACGCATGATTCGCTAGCCCTTGGCTTAGGCAAGTTTTATCAAGACCGGCTCGGGCAACGCGTCTTGGCCAAAGCCCAAGAGGAACTACGCCAAAAAATCGAGCGCTGGCGCTCAAAAGAAGAATCTGAGTTGAACGATCAACAGCAGCGACTCAAGGCCACCGAAAACCATGCCGAAATTCAGCAACAAGCTGATGCCCTTCTCTGCCTGCAGCATCCCAACCGAGATCAAATCAACGAGGCACAAAAGCTCTACAAACGTGCCCGCAAATTGCGACGATCCGTCGCGATCCTGAATGAACGAATCGATCACCACCAACAACGCCTCGCTCTCATTCACGGCAGCGAAGGCTTCATCGAAGAACAACTCGAAGCGATGTGGCAAGACGACATGGCTCGAAAAATCGGTTTACAGGAACTTCAACGGGAACTCGACGACCTCCTCTCGCCAGGGGAGCATCCCCAATCGAAACGTCGGCAAAAACAGAACCAGCCCCAACCCCTGGAGCTCACAAGCCCTAGTGGCATCTTGGTTCAAGTGGGACGCAATCATCGACAGAACGACTGGATCAGCTTGCGTCAGGCTCGCAGCGGCGACCTTTGGTTCCATGCCCAGGAATGTCCGGGAAGTCATGTCGTACTCAAAAGCTCCAACGCTCTGGCGGATGAGGACGACCTTCAACTCGCGACGGATCTGGCGGCCTACTTCAGTCGAGCTCGGGGGAACTCCATCGCTGCGGTGGTCATGGTTCCAACCGATCAGCTGCAGCGGATTGCTGGTGCCGGACCCGGCACCGTTCGCCATGGATCCGGCGAAATTCGCTGGGGACATCCCCAACGCATAAAGCAACGCCTCTTTCCCCCTAGCTTGGTTTCAAAGACGGGCTGACTTGAACCTTCGCCCCTCCCGCGTCCGTGCCTGAACGCCTCGACGGTCCCCCAGCCCTTCAACCCCCTCCGCCGATCCGCATTGGTCGAGGGCCAGACGATGCCGACTTACCCCATGAGGTGGAGATGCCCCTCATGGAACATTTGGAAGAACTTCGCGGACGGGTTCTCAAGAGTTTGTTGGCCGTGGTCATCGGAGCAGCGCTTTGTCTTGTCGGTGTGAAACCCCTGGTTCGCCTGCTGGAAGCGCCAGCAAAGGGAATTCACTTCCTGCAACTCGCACCTGGGGAGTTCCTGTTCGTCTCGTTGAAAGTGGCGGGCTATGCCGGCCTCACCCTGGCCTTGCCTTACGTGCTGTTCCAGTTATTGGCATTCGTGCTTCCAGGTCTCACCGTGCGGGAACGGCGCTTAATTGCCCCGGCCGTTGCTGGCTCAGCCGTGTTGTTTTTGGTGGGTCTCACCTTTGCCTGGTGGGCCCTGGTTCCAGCTGCACTGAACTTTTTGGTGAGCTACGGGGCTGACGTGGTGGAACCGCTTTGGTCGATTGAGCGTTATCTCGATTTCGTTTTACTGCTGATGTTGGCCACAGGACTGGCCTTTCAACTGCCAGTGCTGCAACTCCTTCTTGGCGTTCTTGGACTCGTCCGCTGGCGTTCGATGCTCGGGGCTTGGCGCTGGGTGGTGCTGGGGTCAGCCCTGGCGGGAGCAGTGCTCACCCCCTCCACCGACCCGATAACCATGTTGCTGTTGGCCAGTGCGATCACAGGTCTCTTCATCGTGGGCGTCGGGCTTGTCGCCCTCACTGAAAAACTCAAACCAGAAACTCATTGAGCAAGCTCTCCGATTCAGGACCCTCCAGCTGCAATTGAAGGCTTAACGCTTTTCCAAGCCGTGGTTTATCGCGTGTTGTGAGGAGCCAATTCCGCACTTCACCCGCCAAACCAAGACGATTCACAACATCCAAGACTTCAGCCAGGTGGGCTCGATAGCTGTTTTCGTCCATTGGGAAGGACTGTTGCTCTAAATATGCCCACATCACGTGCAGGTATAAACGGCGGCGGCGAACCACTAGCTGAAGGTCGTAAGTCGCCCGCCAGCGCTGGCGAAGACAGCTAATTACCTCCTCCACTCCGAGGGGATCAGCAGCAGATGAAGATCGCGGATCAAGCACAGAAATCATGCTGGCGAACGGTAGAAAAGGCCAGTCGTTGCAAAGCGTGACAAGCAGTTATGCGTCCATAATGATCGCCATTACGTGCTGGATGAACGTCCGCCATGACCCAAGTTCCCTCGAGCGATGTGCCCGGAATGGGTCGTCGGCAGTTCATGAATCTGCTGACGTTCGGTTCCGTGACTGGTGTCGCCCTGGGAGCTCTCTACCCAGTGGCGAAATACTTCATTCCTCCCAAAGCCGCTGGTAGCGGTGGCGGTACGAGTGCCAAAGACGAGCTAGGCAATGCCATCACCGCCAGTGGATGGCTCTCCAGCCATCCAGAAGGCGACCGCAGCCTGGTTCAGGGCCTCAAAGGTGATCCCACTTACTTGATTGTTGAAGGTGCTGACGCCATCGGCAGTTACGGAATCAATGCCATCTGCACCCACCTGGGTTGCGTGGTGCCTTGGAACAGTGGCGCCAACAAATTTATGTGTCCTTGCCATGGCAGTCAGTACGACGCCACCGGCAAGGTTGTTCGCGGCCCTGCCCCGCTCTCCCTGGCACTGGCCAACGTCAGCGTTGAAGACGACAACGTCTTCGTCAGTGAGTGGTCTGAGACCGACTTCCGCACCGGCGACAAGCCCTGGTGGGCCTGATCTCCTCCCTACCCCGCCTGCACTCTCCCCTCCCCGTTCCATGCGTCGCCATCTCTCTCTTGTTCTCGGTTCGTTGGTTATCGGCCTAGCGCTGCTAATTGCCCCAGGAGCAAGCTGGGCGTATCCGTTCTGGGCCCAGCAGAACTACGACAGTCCCAGGGAAGCTACCGGCAAAATTGTTTGCGCCAACTGCCACCTGGCCAAAAAGCTCACCCAAGCTGAAGTGCCTCAGTCGGTGCTTCCAGACAGCGTGTTCACGGCGAGCGTGAAAGTTCCCTACGAAGAGGGAATCAAGGAAATTGGTGCGGATGGCAGCGAAGTCCAACTTCAAGTTGGCGCCGTCGTGATGCTTCCCGATGGCTTCACCTTGGCCCCTCAAGACCGCTGGACCGATGAAATCAAGGAGGAAACCGAAGGGGTTTATTTCACTCAGTACAGCGACGAACAGCCCAACATCCTTCTGGTGGGTCCCATCCCTGGCGATCAAAACCAAGAAATCGTTTTCCCTGTTCTCTCGCCTGATCCCGCCACCGACAGCAACATCCACTTTGGTAAGTACCAAATCCATGTGGGTGGAAACCGTGGCCGCGGCCAGGTTTATCCAACCGGTGAAAAGAGCAACAACACCGTCTTCACCGCTCCAGCCGAAGGCAAAGTTGCGTCAATCGATGCCGGTGACAATGGCGCCAGTGTCGTCACCATCCAGGCTGCTGATGGCACCAGTACAAGCGAAACCATCCCAGTAGGTCCCCAACTGCTGGTGAATGTGGGCGACACCGTCGCAGCTGGTGATGCCATCACCAACGATCCAAACGTCGGTGGATTCGGCCAGGTGGACGCTGAGATTGTTCTCCAGAATCCTGTTCGCATCTACGGCTTACTCGCCTTCTTCGCCGCGGTTGCCATCGCACAAATCATGCTGGTGCTGAAGAAGCGGCAAATTGAAAAAGTGCAAGCCGCAGAAGGCAACTTCTAAGCCAAATGTTTGCTTCTCCTGGGCCCGAGCTATTTCAGTTCGGGCCTTTTGTTTTGCGTTGGTATGGGCTGCTGATTGCAGCAGCTGTCTTGATCGGGCTGAACCTCTCGAGCTCACTCGCACAACAGCGCAAGCTTGAAAACGGGCTCATCAGCGACCTTCTCCCCTTACTTGTGCTGTTCTCCGTGATTGGAGCACGGATCTATTACGTTGCCTTTGAGTGGCATAACTATGCAGCCACGCCCCTAAAGGCGCTCGCAATTTGGGAAGGTGGCATCGCAATTCACGGCGCCTTAATTGCTGGAACTCTCACGCTGATTCTGTTCTGCCGATGGCGTCAACAATCCTTCTGGGATGTGCTTGATGTTCTTGTTCCCTCCGTGGCCCTCGGACAAGCCATTGGACGCTGGGGCAACTTTTTCAACTCAGAGGCCTTCGGAATCCCAACAGATCTACCTTGGAAACTCTTCATTCCAGCACAAAATAGACCAATAATTTATGCCAATCAAGAATTTTTTCACCCAACTTTCCTATACGAATCACTCTGGAATTTTGCCATATTTATCATCTTAATCCTTCTTTTTCGTTGGGGATCTAAGCATCTCAACAAGCTTCCTGCCGGTGCAATGAGCTGTATTTACTTGATGGGCTACAGCCTGGGACGGGTTTGGATTGAAGGCCTGCGCATCGACTCGCTTTGCATTGGAGCTCTTCCACCAGCTTGTGAAGGCGGTCTCCGCATCGCTCAACTCATGAGTGGAGTGATGGCTCTTGCAGGAAGCCTCGGCCTTTGGTGGCTCTATGGCCGGAAGAAACCCTTACCAGATCCAGGCTTTCGACCCAACTGAAGCCAAGCTCATAGCTTGCATCCATCATCCCCATGCATCCCGTCAGTTTCGTTGGAGCCGGCCCAGGAGCCTCGGATCTTTTGACCCTGCGGGCAGCAGATCGCTTGCGGGCTGCTGATGTTTTGATCTGGACGGATTCGCTCGTTTGCCCTGGGATCCCCAAACTTGCCCCGGACGGATGCGAAAAGATCCGAACCAGCACGATGACCTTGGAGGACGTAATCCCGCTTCTCGTTGACAGACACAAGAGCGGGAAACGGGTCGTCCGACTTCATGACGGCGATACAGCTCTCTACAGCGCAATCAATGAACAGATTTGCGCCCTGACAGACCACAACATTCCGGTGGAGGTGGTGCCTGGCATCAGCGCTTATCAAGCAGCAGCCGCAGGCCTAGCGAGCGAACTCACGATTCCAGGAATCGTGCAAACCATCGTTCTAGGACGAGCCGGTGGGCGCACCGGTGTTCCAGACAGCGAAGAGTTGGATCGACTTGCCGCCCTGAAGGCCAGCCTTTGCCTTTATCTCAGCGCTCGCCACGTGGACGAGGTACAAAGCACGCTGCTGAAACACTATCCAGCAAACACCCCTGTGGCGGTGGGGCATCGCGTGAGCTGGCCTGATGAATTGTTGTCTGTCATCTCCCTTGAGGAGATGGCAGCATTCACTCAAGAACATGCGTTGATCCGTACAACGCTGTACTTGGTGAGCCCGGCACTGGCTCGAGGCCCGCAACGTTCACGCCTCTATTCACCCGACCACGATCATCTGTTTAGAGCGAGTTCCTAACTACGCAGTGGTTTAAGATTCGATCGTGCGGGCGATTAGCACAGTGGTAGCGCACTTCCTTCACACGGAAGGGGTCACTGGTTCGAATCCAGTATCGCCCATATTTCATGGACGCTTCTTTCTGTGTCTCACTAAAAGTCACGTGTCATTTTAAAAAAAATTAGTAAAATAATTTCATTGATTGATGCAATTACTGCATGGACGTTTCGACGCCCACTAACAATCAAGAGTCAAACTCAGGTTTACTCTTTGTTGGACAACAGCTTTCTGATCGTCGTCTTGCCAAAGGGCTGAGTCAAGAGCAACTGGCTGATCGAATGCACTTGGGCATCGAGCAACTAGCCGCGCTGGAATCTGGTGACCGGGACAAACTTCCTGAGCTTGTCTTTATTAAAGCCATGGTGAGGCGGCTCAGTACACATCTAGAGCTTGATGCTGATGCCCTCGTCGCCTCACTCGGATCTCTTTCGGACAGCGGCGGGGCAAAGGAGCGAGTGTCGCCCGCAAAAGGACCGATTTCCCTTCCCCCTCAACCACCCTCTCGACCTGAGAGGGTGGTCATTTGGACTTGGTTTGTCCTGGTCGGAGCCGCAGCGCTCGGGGCTTTGGCTTGGATCCAACGGCCAGCGCTACTTGAGCTCATCCAGCAGCCCCAATCCAATTCAGTCATCGCCCCCGCCAAGACAGCGCCCAGCCCGGAACAGAGCCTCAACACACTCACAACTGCGCCCAAAGATGCTCCTGTTCCATCAAGTATCAGCGAAGAAGAACTCCCCAATTCAGGTCTGATCAGGCTCAGCAGCAAAGAGCCCAGCTGGATCGCACTACGCCGTCGGGGAACAATCGAGTTTGAGGGAATCTTGGAAGGGGAACGAATGATCGAAGGTCCTGATGAGGTTGAGATCTATGCAGGACGTCCTGACTTAGTGATGGTGTCGGTTGCCAATGGTGACTCCAGGGTGCTGGGAACCATCAGCGAGATCCAGTGGATGCCCCTTAACCCTGAACGCTCACGCTGAGTTCAACACCCGAGGCTTCCTGCACTGTTTCAGCACAACTTTCCAAACTCCACTGTTCCAAACTCAAATCTCGATTGGAGCGATCAGGAACGAGCTCAATCCGAAGCTGGTGTTGAGATGCATCAACACTTAGGGACATCACGACTGGTTCGGGACGACGATCAATTGCCGCTGCAAGTCTCAACAACAACGACATCTCAGCGACACATTTTCGATTTTCCCGGGTTATCAAGGCCTGCCATGACTCATGGCGTTTTTTAGGCAAGCTGCGTCGGTGGTAGCGCGCAATGGCGGCCACCATCAAATGTTCGGCTTCGGAATAACCCAGTAGCTCTCCGTGGCGAATGAGGTACCAAGAATGCTTGTGATAGGCGCTGAGATTGATGTGCTGACCGCAGGTATGCAGCATCGACGCCGCCCACAACAGCTCCCGACCTTGGCCATCATCTTGATGGATCACGCCTTTCGTTCGGTCATAAAGAGTGAGGGCATGGGACGCGACCTTCTCAGCCCGCTCTTGATTGACAGCAAACCGCTGCACCTGATGAATCACCGTCCGTTGACGGATGCTGCTCTGGAAACTGAACCGGTCTTCCAGCAGACCCTGGCGCAACATCCAATCCACAATCAGACCCTCGCGCAGGGCCCTCTCGCTGAGCACAAGGCCGTCGACAGCCAACATCTTCATCGTGGTTTGCAAAATCAATGCACCCGGAACAATGATTTCGGCGCGGCGATCATTAATGGCAGAGATCTCCCGCCGCTGCGCCGGAGTCATGACGACCAACCGTTCGACAACCCGGTCCAGACGAGAGCGAGACACCTTGTAACCGTGAAATTTGAGCGGCGGACGGTCGTCCTCACCGGCAGCGAGGGCACCAATCGCCATCGCCGTCCCGCTGGTGGCCACCAAAACAGGTTTTTCGCCAGATTTGATGCGACGTAGAACCTTGTCGACGGCAGGTTCTAGGGAACCCTGAATGAACGCTTGAAGAAACGAGCGTCGCTGCGGAGACAACGGCTCCTCCTTGATGAAATCCCGTTGGAGGCGCACTGCACCCACCCGGGTACTGGTCAACGCACGGGCATCTCGGCTGTCCGCCAAAATCAATTCCGTGGAGCCACCGCCGATATCCAGTAGTAGGTGCGGCCTCTCTCCGAAGGACATCCCCGAGAGCACGCCGAGATAGATCAATCGAGCTTCCTCAGGCCCACTGACCAGATCCACTTCAATCCCCAACTCATCCTTGATGCTCTGAAGGAAATCGCGCCCATTGGGGGCTTCCCTTACAGCACTGGTGGCGGCCGTGACCACCTGTTCAACTTGATGACTGTTGGCTAAATCAAGGAAGCGACGCAGCGTTTTAAAGCCACGTTCCATCGCAGCAGCCGACAGTTCTCCCGTCTCTGGATCGCGCTCTCCTAGACGAGTCGTGGATTTTTCCGCCTGAATGATGCTGAAGGTGCCAAGGGCTGGATCCACGGAGGCCACCAACAAATGCGTCGAATTGGTGCCGATATCAATCGCACCAACCCGCCTCAGTCCTCCAGACTTGAGCCCACGGGACAACGTCAATCCCTGAACGTCTCCAGATGTCAGATCAGCGGTCTCAGCTTCCGACATGAACGACGCTGGCCTGACATTGCTGCACTCTGGCACTGGTACCAACGGCCATCAGTCCGTGACTCGCGTTTTTGAATCTCATTCCCTGTGAATAGCAGCACTTCCGGCCTCCGCCCCTGGATCGAATTACTCCGCTGGAACAAACCATCGGGGCGGCTCATTTTGTTGATCCCTGCTGGATGGTCTCTCTGGCTCACGCCGTCTGCTCCCCCCAGTGCCTCATTGGTTGGAACGATTTTGGTGGGGGGGCTTGCGGTGAGTGGAGCAGGCTGCATCGCCAACGATCTTTGGGACCAAGGGTTCGATCGTCAGGTGGAACGAACCCAAGGTCGACCACTAGCGCGTGGAGCCCTGCAACGACCCCAGGCGTTCTGTCTTCTACTTGTGCTGCTTCTCGTCAGCCTGGGGGTGGTCCTGAGCCTGTCCGATGAGAGTCGGGGCCTGTGCTTGGGCTTGGCGGTCGCCGCCTTACCACCCATTCTTTTGTATCCGTCTGCCAAACGCTGGTTTGCCTTCCCCCAGGCCGTTCTTGCCCTGTGCTGGGGATTTGCAGTGCTGATCCCATGGGCTGCTGCAGAAGGGCAACTGAGCTGGGATCCAGCGCTGATCAGTTGCTGGATCGCCACCCTGCTATGGACCTTTGGTTTCGACACGGTTTATGCCATGGCGGATCGAAGAGATGATGCCCAAATCGGCCTGCGCAGCAGCGCCCTGAGCCTGGGGGAGTCCGCGACGTCAGTCGTTCGGATTTGTTACGCGCTCACCTGTTTTTCCATGGCCATCGCAGCCACAACGGCCCAAGTCGCCGCTCCGTTTTGGCCCTTTTGGCTCATGGCCACGGTCTTGATGCAAGTCAGTTGCTCACCCCTAGCGCGAGAAAAAGCATCGATGATGCTGTTTGCCCGTCATTTCAGCCGGCAGGTCCAGGTGGGAAGTTTGTTGCTGATCGGGCTTTGCTTGGCAAGGGCTTGGACCTGATGGCCAAGCTCCAGCCGGCATCACCGTTGAAACCTGGCGATGCGGTGTCTTGCGTGGCATCCAGTTCTGCCTTGAACGGCGATGGGCGGTTGAACGAGGGGATCCAAATCCTCGAAAGCTGGGGCCTAAGCGTGCACCCACAAGCTTTAAGCGAACGCCGCTGGGGTTACCTCGCAGGGAATGATCAAGAGCGACGGGCCGATTTAGAACCGAAAGCGCAGACGGCCTTGTTGGCCTGTGCCCGCGGTGGATGGGGGGCGGCACGGTTGCTCGAGGAGAAGATTGCATGGAAACCGGGATGGCTGCTGGGCTTCTCGGACGTCACGGCACTGCTCCTAGCAAGGTTGGCCGCTGGCTTCGCAGGAGGCGTCCACGGTCCACTACTCACCACGCTTGCGGCGGAACCGAAATGGAGTCAGGAGCGCTTACGGAGACTTTTATTCGGCGAAGCCATCCCTGATCTTCATGGACGGGCCACAGGGGGCGCACAAGCGTCTGGGCCCTTAATCGTGGCGAATCTCACGGTGGCGACGCACCTTTTAGGCAGCACACATTTCCCAAACCTTCACAACGCCATTCTGATTTTTGAAGACGTTGGCGAAGCGCCATATCGCATCGATCGCATGTTGACCCAATGGCGGTTATGCGGGGCCTTGGATGAAATTGCAGGACTGGGCTTTGGACAATTTGAAGGCTGTGACGACGACGCAACCAACGACCCAGACGACCAAGCACCGCCTCGGCGTTTCAGCCTGAATCAAGTGCTGGACGAACGCACAGCCGACCTCGGCATTCCAAGGGTTTTTGATCTCCCCGTGGGCCACCGATGCGGCAATGCAGCTCTGCCCTTAGGTGCTGAAGCTCACCTGGATGGCGAGACAGGGCGACTCAGGGTGTCGTCCTTGAACTGAGCACTGCTTCAGCCACCGTGAGATCAAAGGGGGTGGTCACCTTGATGTTCGAAGGGCCAGCATCCAGCACCTGCACCGACCAGCCCAAACGCTCAAAAAGCGATGCATCGTCCGTCACGCTCCACCCCTCCGCTTGAGCTCTGGCATGCCCCTGACGAAGCTGCTCCACCTCAAACCCTTGCGGAGTTTGTGCAGCCCAAAGCTCAGCACGATCAGGAGTGTCACGGATCATGCCGTGTTCATCCACCCGCTTAATGGTGTCGGTCACTGGGGTTGCAGCAATCAATGCCGCCCCAGCCTCCACAGCCACGGCACACCGATCAAAAAGGTCTGGTTGAACCAAACACCTGGCACCGTCATGAATCAGCACATGGCTGGCCCCCTCTGGTAGTCCGGCCAGACCCCGCAGCACGGATTCCTGGCGGGTCGCCCCCCCCTGAATCCAAACCAAAGGTTTCTTCACGGAGCCCAGAGCATCCAGGATCTCGACACGATCGATGTCCTGGCCAACGATTCCAATCCAACTAATTTCAGTGGCCGTCAACGCTGCGTCCACTGTCCAAGCGATCAAAGGCCGCCCCAAAAGAGGCAACAGCAGCTTGTTTCGATCCGCACCCATGCGGCGACCACTCCCCGCCGCAGCAATTAACAGATGCACAAGCGACTCCTGCCGCGGGCAGGCGGAAACGTTCTCCATACAATCAGCTCGCACCCTGGATCGCGGCGCATCGATGCGAGTTCTTGCTCTCAGCCCTGGCTCGTCCCAAGACCAACTGGATCGTTTACCCGCCCTCGAGAGCCTCTGCCAGCAACTCGGCGCGTCCCTATTTGTGGCCTGTGACCCGGGAGTCAGCGCCGCCTGGCAACTGCTGCCCTGCGTCGAAAAGGTATTCCCCTTCAGCTTCGAAGCTGGCCCCAGCCTCGCTGACTGGGCCAATTTGCTCGGCAATGTGCGAGAGCCAGATTTTCAAGTCTGCGTCAATTTCGCCGAGGGACAGCAGGTCAACCTGATGCTGTCGATGAGCCACATCCCGAGTCGAATCGGGACATCAGGATTTGCATGCACTGAGCAAGTTCAAGCCGGGGATGGCTTCGCAGCCCAACGGCTTTCGACCTACCTCTCCCCGCTCGGCTGCAGCCTCGACGCCGATGCATTTCGCCTAGCCCTGCCAAGCCAAGAGCTCGAGGAAGCTCGCTCGAGCCAGCCCCCAGGGGACGGGCCGATGCTGATTCTTGCTCCATCCTCAGAGGATCAGGACTGGCCCCCAGAACGGTGGTTAGCACTTCCGAAGAGCATCTCCACCCGTCTTGCAACCCTGCGATCCAGCACCTTGGATCCGGGCCTACCGATGCGTCGACGGGCCGCTGCCGTGGCCTGCGCTGATGTGATTCTCAGCAGCTGTGCCATGACGCAGCGGTTAGCTGTTTACTTCGGAATCCCCCTCGTGGCATTGGGAGCAACCCCAACCGACTTCCCACCGCGCGGCGACATTCGCTGTTTAGGGGTGAGATCCGATTTGGCTTCACTCACTGAGCAGGAGGTGTTGGATGCCCTCGGCTTCTAAACGAGCACCGGCATGAGCCGCAGAAGCCGAGCCAGGGCACAACTGAAATTATTAACCGCCCCCTGGAGAGGACCGTTCACTGCTCTTGCCACGTTGATTCTTGCTGGAGCAAGCGGCTACCGCCTCACGGAGGGCTGGGATTGGGGGGATTGCCTCTGGATGGTGTTGATCACCGTCAGCACCATTGGATACGGAGAAGTCGAGACGCTGTCCCCGCAGGGCCGCTTGGTCACTGTCCTGATTGTGGTGGGCGGACTTGTTGTCGTTCAGCTGGCCATTCAGCGCGTCCTGGGCCTCAAGGAATCTGGCTACTTCCGACGGGTGAAAGAATTTCGTTTCCATCGCATGCTGGAGCGCATGCATGATCACGTCATCCTCTGCGGCTACGGACGCATCGGCCAAGAGATCGCAGCCCAACTGTTGCGAGACAACATTCCCCTGGTGGTGATTGAAACGGATTCCTTTCGACGTGACGTCGCCGAATCAAAGGGACTCAAGGTGCTTCAAGCGGATGCAACCCTTGACGAAACACTGCTCGATGCCGGCTTAGACCGCTGCCAAAGCCTCGTAGCAGCCCTGCCAGGGGACGCGTCCAACCTTTACGTCATTCTCAGCGCCAGGGATCTTCGACCGGACTGCCGGCTCATTGCTCGGGCCAGCAGTGATGAAGCCACGGCGAAGCTCCGACTTGCTGGCGCTTCCGTAGTTGTGAGTCCCTATGTCGCAGGAGGGCGCGTGATGGCTGCATCAGCACTTCGCCCCCTTGCCCTTGACTTCATGGAGCTATTAGCGGGCTCCGATTTTGAAATTGAAGAATTTCAGCTCAGCAACAACCCTCAATATCTCTCTGCAATCCAAGGCCGCAGCCTTGCTGAATTGGAACTTGGACGCCGTAGCGGAGCCTTAGTACTCGCCATCCGTGATCAGGGTCAATTGATCGCAAACCCAGGCGGACACATGGAATTGGCTCCTGGTCAGCTGCTGATTGTGCTGGGCAGCAAGCTCCAACTCTCACGATTTCAGCAACTGCTTGGAGAGGCTGTCGACAGCATTGAAACCATGCCGGGTTGAGAGAAACGGCCTCGGATCCCTACGATCCTTCGATCTTCAGCTCTGCGATGTCCCCCACCACCTCCCTTGCTGGTCAAACCGCTCTGGTAACAGGAGGGGGTCGAGGCATCGGCAAAGCGATTGCCCTCGCACTCGGCGAAGCTGGCGCCGAAGTCGTTGTGAACTACTCCAGTTCAGCCGCTGCAGCCGATGAAGTGGTGACCGCCATCGAGGCTCTTGGTGGAAAGGCTTATGCCCTCCAGGCAAACGTCTCGATTGAGAGCGACGTGGATGGCTTAATCAAAACCGTCTTGGAACGCAGTGGCCGCATCGATGTGCTGGTGAACAACGCAGGGATCACGCGGGATGGCCTGTTAATGCGAATGAAAACAGACGACTGGCAATCGGTGATCGACCTCAACCTCACGGGAGTCTTTCTTTGCTGCCGAGCCATCGCTCGGCCAATGCTGAAGCAAAAAAGTGGCCGCATCATCAACATCACCTCCGTGGTGGGATTGATGGGAAATGCCGGTCAGGCCAATTACGCAGCAGCAAAAGCTGGCGTGATCGGTCTCACCCGCAGCACCGCCAAAGAGCTGGCGAGCCGTGGAATCACGGTGAATGCCGTAGCTCCGGGGTTCATTGCTACTGATATGACAAAAGATCTAGATGCCACAGCCATCTTGAAAGACATCCCCTTAGGCACATTTGGGACGCAGGAGCAGGTGGCTGGTGCGGTGCGATTTCTCGCAGCAGATCCAGCCGCGGCTTACATCACTGGGCAAGTGATCCAAGTGGACGGTGGCATGGTGATGGCTTGAGCCATCAAGATTCGAGAGAGAGGGGCTGAGCCAGCTCGTCGCGGAGTCGACGGATCTGCTGAAGCAAGCGAAGACGGCGCAACCGTGCTGTTGCCGTCAAGAAAATGCGCAACGGCACATAAACAAGAGCCATCGTGGCGGCCAAACCCGCCAGAAGGACAAACAATAGGGCTCCTGAATCGTCCATGAAAGAACCCTAATGAAACTGGCGCGAGACGGCAGTTCAAATCAGCAAGGGATTCGGCTATCCCCACCAGGGTGCAGGTCTTAAAAGGCTGATGCTCTATGGGACAGTGACGGACGGCTGAGTTGCCATCATGGCCAAACTTCTTTCTTTCTCCGACGAATCACGCAGTTCCCTTGAGCGTGGTGTGAACGCCCTTGCCAATGCTGTCCGAGTCACCATCGGACCCAAGGGTCGGAATGTCGTTCTCGAAAAGAAATTTGGCGCCCCAGACATCGTTAATGACGGCGACACCATTGCCCGCGATATCGAGCTGGAAGATCCTTTTGAGAATCTCGGCGCCAAGCTGATTCAACAGGTGGCATCCAGAACCAAAGACAAAGCTGGAGACGGCACCACCACGGCCACGGTCTTAGCTCAGGCCATGGTTCGCGAAGGACTCCGCAACACAGCAGCAGGAGCTAGCCCTGTTGAGCTTCGCCGTGGGATGGAGAAAGCAGCAGCACAGGTGGTTGCCGGTTTAGCGAGCCGAAGTCAGGCCGTCGAAGGTGATTCCATCCAACAGGTGGCCACGGTGAGTTCCAGTGGCGATGAAGAAGTGGGTCGGATGATCGCTGAAGCGATGGATCGGGTCAGCGTCGACGGCGTCATCACCGTTGAAGAATCCAAATCGCTCGCCACCGAAATGGAGGTGACTGAAGGCATGGCGTTCGATCGCGGATATAGCTCGCCCTATTTCGTCACGGATGCTGATCGTCAGGTTTGTGAATTCGAAAATCCATTGATCCTGCTGACCGATCGGAAGATCAGCACGGTCATCGATTTAGTGCCCGTTCTTGAAGCGGTTCAAAAAAGTGGCTCGCCGCTTTTAATCCTCTCGGAAGAAGTGGAGGGGGAAGCCCTAGCCACCTTGGTGATGAACAAGAGCCGTGGCGTCCTCCAAGTAGCAGCAGTGCGTGCTCCTTCCTTCGGAGACCGTCGCAAAGCAGCCTTGGCTGATATCGCCATCCTCACGGGGGGCACCTTAATCAGCGAAGACCAAGCGATGACTCTCGACAAGGTGACGCTCGAGGATCTCGGTCACGCCCGTCGGGTGACGATCAGCAAAGAGAGCACCACCATCGTTGCGAACGACAATCACGGTGAAGCGGTGAGCAATCGTGTTGCCGCAATCAAGCGAGAGCTCGACGCGACAGAGTCGGATTACGACCGCGAAAAGCTGAACGAGCGGATTGCCAAACTGGCCGGTGGTGTTGCCGTCATCAAGGTGGGTGCTGCAACAGAAACCGAACTGAAAAACCGCAAACTGAGAATTGAAGATGCCCTGAATGCCACCCGTGCCGCTGTGGAAGAAGGAATCGTGGCTGGAGGCGGAAGCACGTTGCTTCAGCTCGCTGAAGACCTCAACACCCTGGCGGCACAACTGGGCGGCGATCAACGCACCGGCGTAGAAATTGTGCAGCGATCACTCACCGCACCCGTCCACCAGATCGCAACGAATGCAGGGCATAACGGTGATGTGGTGATCGAAACCATGCGCCAAAGCGGTCAGGGATTCAATGCCCTAACGGGTGTGTACGAAGACTTGATGGCCACTGGCATCGTGGATGCCACCAAAGTTGTTCGACTTGCCGTCCAGGACGCGGTGTCGATTGCATCTCTGCTGGTCACAACTGAGGTAGTGATTGCTGACAAACCAGAGCCAGAACCTCCTGCTGGAGCTGGAGGTGAGGATCCCATGGGTGGAATGGGCGGCATGGGTGGCATGGGCGGTATGGGGATGCCTGGCATGGGCGGTATGGGCATGCCTGGAATGATGTGATCTCGATCTGAGATTGCAAGCGATCAAATGATGACCAAACGGAAGCATTGCCTAAAGCAGCCAATGCTTTCGTTGGCCAGACATGCTGGATATCTTGAACAAAGTTGAGCCGTCAAAACCTTTGAATCATCTTGAGAACACATCTCTCAAAATGGTTCAGTTTTTTTGTCGTGAAAGACCATTCTTTGAAAAAGCGACAATAATGGCCTAGCCCCATGCAGAGATTCAATAGCCAGAGGTTTGGGTTTCAAACAGATATCTAGGAAGCAATAGTATTCAACTTGAGTTGGCTAAGCAACTAACCCTCGGCAATAGGCGGCAACTTGCAGATCAACCCCTGTAATTGCAGTCCCTACAACAACATTGTCTGCACCAGCATCCAGAGCTGATCTGGCTGCGCCTGGAGAGGCGATCCCACCTTCGCAAATTAAACGCACCGATGGATTGAGGCCACGACGTAGATCCGGCAACAGTTCCAAACCTGGTGGTGTGCGATTCGATGTGTTTTCGGTATACCCATAAAGCGTGGTTCCAATCCAATCACAGCCCAACGCGGCGGCGGACAAGCCGTTTTGAACGCTATCCACATCAGCCATCAATGGGGCCCTTAACTCCTGGCGAGCTCTCTGAATCAGATCTGCCAGCAATTGCCCCCCCGGGCGAACGCGCTCGGTGGCGTCCAAAGCGATCACATCAGCACCAGCCGACCACACCTCCTGCATCTCACGCCAGCCCGGCGTGATGTAGACGCTGCTATCAGGAAACGTGCATTTCCACAAACCAATAATGAGGGCCTCTGGGCAGCGACGTCGCACGGCACCAATGTGTTCCGGACTTTCCAAGCGAACACCAACAGCGCCATTGCGGAGGGACGCTTCCGCCATGGATGCGATCACATCTGGATCACGCATGGGAGAGCCCAAAGGAGCCTGAACAGAAACGATGAGCCCCTTGCTTAAAGCGTCAGCAGTCGGAATCATGCTGAATCAAGACGCCTGCGGGAAGCTCTGATCGGCACGGGGCAACCAGCGACGCAAGGAGCGAGGTGTGCTGATCGGTGGAGGCACCATGGCAACCAAAACGTTCTGATCTCTTGCAGGCTCCACGGGAGTCTTGATGAACTCCTCTTCCGACAACAACTCTTGGACAATCAAGTCTTCGGAGAACGTTGTTACTTCAGCCTCAGAGTCAGCCTCAGCTTCAGCCAGGTCTTCTGAGATTTGATGGATTGCCACGACCGCAGGGGTATCCCAGCTCTCTTGCGTTGGAGGCTCCAGCTCTTGGGCCCCTAAGTCGAGAGAGGCCTCGAGTCCTTTTGTTTCAACCAGTTCTTCAGAAGGTTCGGCAACGTTTAAAACCGCATCGGACTGGAGCTGTTCAAACGACTCGACTGAGGCTTCAGACGATGTTGCATGGGTGACTGGCAGCGAATCGATACCAAAACGATGCACCCACTGACCCATCAACAGAACCAGCAGTCGCTCATCACCGACATGCTGCGCATCCTGAATCTGTGATGCCAGAACGTTCTGACGAGGTGACGGCTGCTGAAACGGGGAAGAAAGCACGAATTCAGGAAAGCTTGCGGTTAAGGAGCGGGCGGATCAAAAGAAACAACCCAATAGTGAGAACCAACAAAACCAAAAGGCATGTTTTACCTGTGAGATTCCCGTAGGGAGCCTCGAGTAAAACTGCCGAAAGATCGAGGGGGCCGCTGTAAGCAGCGCGTATGGGCTCTATTGCGAAGGTAAGGGGATTTAGGGCTGCTAGCCAGCCCAACCAGGCAGGCATAAACGACAAAGGAGCTAAAGCCGTGCTTGCAAACAACAAAGGAAGATTCGCGACAAAGATCACCGCGATCAGTTCAATGTGTCCTGGAAGAGCGAATGCCAGGCCAAGACTCAACGCTGTTACGGCAAAAACAAGAAGCAACAGTGTGGCCATCACCAACACCAAACCAGCCGCACCAGGCCAGCCATAGCCAAGCAGTGAGGCGGTAATCATGATCGCCAAACTCTGCACCAAACTCAATGCCGTGATGTAGATCACCGACGACAAAACAATGGAACTTCGACTGCGTAATGGCGCCACCAGCAGTCGATTCAAAAAACCAAACTCCCGATCAAACATCACAGGGAGTCCGGCATTGAGTGCACCACTAAAGGCGGTAAAGACGATCACTCCCGCACCAAGAAAACGTCCGTAGCTCATTCCACCCGGGAGTAGGCCCTCTGGAGCATTCGCAAACAAAGCTCCAAACAAAATCAACCAAATCAATGGCTGCAAAACACCAGCCACCAAGGTGGATGGACGACGAACAAGTTGAAGAAACAGCCGGCGCGTTAGGGCGAGGGTTTCTTGGGTGAGCTCTGCCAGTGCGCCAGGAGAGTTGGCTGACGGAGGCATCGGGGGGAGAGGGGATGTCATCGAATCAGCCTTATCGCATGGATTGACGCTTTTCCTGCTTGAGATCCCGCTGACCAGCGATGGCCAGCTCGGCATCCATCAGGGTGCGACCGGTGGCTTGAAGGTAAACGTCATCGAGGCTTGGGCGACTTTGTGCGAGTGCAAACACGGGAAGACCAGCCCCTTCCAGCGAATGACGAAGACGCTCAATCACCGACTCACCCTCGATCACCAAATTGAGCGAGAAACCCTGCGCTCGATTAATCACCACCTGTCGAACCCCTTCAACCGGTTCCAACACAGATCGCACCAGGGCAGCCTCTTTGGCATCACTGAACTCGCGAACGCGCAACGTCACACGATCTCCACCCAAGCGTTGCTTGAGATCTGTGGGGGTTCCCTCTGCGATCACCGCCCCTGCATCGATGATCGCCATCCGATCGGCCAGAGCCTCGATCTCCTCGAGGTAATGACTGCTGAGCAACACGCTGGTGCCAGCTTCAACCAGTTGGTTCAACAACTGCCAAATCGCACTTCGACTTTCAATGTCCAAACCCACCGTGGGTTCATCCAAAACCAGAAGTCGAGGTCGATGCAATAGCCCTGCGGCCAAATCCAGTCGGCGGCGCATCCCACCGGAATAGGTGCCGCAGCGTCGATCGATCCACGGCTCCATTCCGAGACGATCAATCAAATCATCAATTCGATGATCACGATCGGCCCGATTCAAGTGATAAAGGTCTCCTTGGAGCTGAAGAAGCTCACGACCGCTGAGGATCTTGTCGATCGCTACTTCCTGAGCGACGTAACCCAGCAAGCGCCGAACCTCCCTGGGATGCTTCAACGCATCAACACCGTCCACCTGAACAGAACCACCATCGGGCGCCAAGAGAGTGGCCAGAATCCTCAATGTCGTGGTCTTTCCAGCTCCATTGGGACCCAGCAGTCCGTAGAGACAACCCTCAGGAACGCTCAGATCAAGATTGCTGAGGGCGGTGACCGCTCCATAGGCCTTGGACAGCTGCCTCAGTTCAATCATCGCCATCGGGCAACGTCGGGGTCATGGACCTACATCAAATAGAAATCTAGGAAGAATTCAGGCAACACCCATCTGCATCAACATCGCGATCATCTGCTGATCCAGGTGAGCCGCCAAAGCTGAACGACTCAAGATCAGAAGAAGACAGATGCCGAATAAGTAGAGAATCGACCAACGGAACAGGCTTTTGGCGTTCGTGAGGCTGTCGGGATCAGCAGCAAGACGATGCACGAGTTGCAGCAATCGATTGTTGTAGGGAAGCAACATCAGGCCATAAAACAAGCCACCCGTTGGCAGCGCCAAAATCCCGAATCCACTTAGGAGCACCGTGGCCCACCCATAGCGGCTGATGGCCCGTGCGGTGACAACCGGACCTTTCACCACAGGCAACATCGGAATACCAACGGCGCGGTAATCCTCTCGAAGCAACAAGGCCAAAGCCCAAAAGTGAGCCGGAGTCCACACCATCACCAACGCGAACAACCACCACCCCCCCAAGCCGATGTGCCCCGTCGCAGCCGCAGCTCCAACCAAAGGAGGAATCGCGCCAGCAACACCACCAACCACGATGTTCTGGGTGGTGCGTGGCTTAAGCAGAGCGGTGTAGAGCAGCACATAACTGCACAAACCCAACAGAGATAGACCTGCGGCGAGACAGTTCACACCACTCACCAACAGCATGGCCGCCGCCAATGTGCAGGCAATGGCACCAATAAATGCCGTGGTCGGCGACAGCCGCCCGGATGGGAGAGCACGGCCGCTTGTGCGGTTCATCCGACCGTCCAAATCCTGCTCCCAAAGGCAATTGAGCACACCCGCCGCAGCTGAAGCCAAGGCCCCTCCTCCAAGGGTGCAGATCAATCTTGGAGATGAAAGAGGCCACCCCTCTGTGAGAGCCATCCCACCAAGAGTGGTCGCCAACAGCAGTGGGATGAGTCGCGGTTTCGCGACCTCAAGCCAAGCCGGTAATTTGACGCGCTTACGAGACGGAACAACATCCGCCCGGGTGAGAGCAACAGTCGCGGTGACTTCAGCCATGACAGGTCTCCAGGGTGGTTCCGTCAACAACGACGGGAGAATGGGCGGGGGATTGATCGGGACATCGAGCGGCAAGCGCCGCAAGAACTGCCACCAGCAAGGCCGCTAAAAGCTGGTGGGAAATCGTGACGTAGGGCTGGGACAAACCCAGCCGGAATGTGGTGATCCCAAGGGCGACTTGTCCGAGAACGAGAGCTGCAACGAAGCCCAGCAGGGGCCACTGCCGACGGGCCCAGCCGCCAGCCAGGAGCGCCACAACCACAAACAGGAGCACAACTCCCGCAACGGGCATGGCTGTGGTGCGGTGCAACGAGACCCATTGGCAGGCATCACCGCCACTCAGGCAACGTTGAGCAGACCAAGTAGTGGCCATCCGGGCACCGAGCAAGCTTTGGCCAATCACCGCAGCCAAAGCCAGCAGCGACAGGCCACGCCACCAAAACGGAGCCGATACACCAGACGATTGCTGGAGTCGCTGGGTTAAGCCACTCAGGAGGGCAACCAGGGTGAGTGCCAAGACCAAATGAGCCGTGACAATTCCGGATGGAAGCAGCTGGAGCACGGTGAGAGCACCCAAGCCGCCCTGCAGCGCAACCATGCCCACGAGAGCCAGGCTCAACCAGGGCATCCATCGAGGCAGAAGCCGTCTCCATACGACGGAAACGATGGCCTGAACAAGCAGAGCCATGCCCACGATGAAAGCGTCCAGCCGGTGGAACCACTCGAGAAAAACCTGAGCATTCATTTGCTTGCCAGGCAAAAGCGTTCCGTAACAGAGCGGCCAGTCAGGACAGGCCAAACCGGCTTCCATGACCCGTGTCGCCCCACCGATCACAACGAGTGCAACAACGGCCACAACCAGGTGGGCCGAAAGTTGAATCAAGCGTCGCCGAACAATTGGTAGAGAAAGAGATGTCATCGACCAGCTCCCGCCGGTGGGCTCGCAAGGGACCTGTTTGGACCGTAGCGATGACATCCCAGGCGTCACCTTCTATGGACGAGTACGACAACTTTCAGCCGCCAATGGTGCACTTTTGCTGACAAGAGCGACGGCTTAACAATCACTTCATGGAGATGGCTTGGCTGCTCCATACGCTGTTGGAAGTAAGGGATTTAATCCGTGCAGATCCCGTCCGCCATTCTCACGCTTGTGCTGGGGATGGCCTTAGTCCTTGGGGGACTGTGGGTCGGACAAACGATCAATCTTCTGCCAATCGACGCCAGCGTCAACGCTCCGATTTACGACGAACTTTTCAAGGTTCTGTTCACAATTGGAACCATTCTGTTCGTTGGCATCACAGGACTTCTGATTTTTAGCTTGATTCGTTTTCGACGACGAAGCGATCAAATCGGTGATGGAGTTGCCATTGAGGGCAACCTTCCACTTGAAATTTTTTGGACGGCTGTCCCTGCCATTGTTGTGCTCTTCGTAGGGCTCTATAGCTACGACATCTACGACCGCATGGGAGGCATGGTTCCTTTGGCCCATGACCACATGGGAGGCATGCAGGAGGAAAGGATTTGGGGAGGCATCAGCTCTGGATCAGTCGGTTCAGAAATGGTCCCCGATGTCTTACCGATCGAAGTGACAGCCATGCAATTTGCCTTCTTATTCCACTATCCAGACGGAGATATCACCGCAGGCGAACTTCATGTTCCCGCCGATCGTCCAATCACACTCCGCATGGAATCGAAGGATGTCATTCATGCTTTCTGGGTTCCTGAATTCCGCTTAAAGCAAGACATCATTCCTGGCCAACCCACTCAATTGAGCTTCACGGCAACGCGACCGGGGCGTTATCCGATCGTCTGCGCAGAACTTTGTGGGCCGTACCACGGGGGCATGCGCTCCACCGTTGTGGTGGACGAAGCCGATGAATGGCAAACCTGGTTCAGCAGTAACGCCAAACCGACACCTATTACCGACACAACAGTCGCCAACACTTGAGATGACTGTCACACTTCCTCCCAACAGCACAGCACCAGCCCCAAAACTTCAGCCCACGGGCTGGTTGAGGTACTTCAGTTTCAGCGTTGATCACAAAGTGATTGGCCTGCAATATCTCGTCTGCGGGTTTGTTTTTTACCTGATCGGTGGTGCTCTCGCTGGAGCCATCCGCACAGAACTGGCCAGCCCCGTCGCCGACTTCATGGCTCGGGACGTCTACAACCAAGTGCTCACCTTGCATGGCACGGTGATGATTTTTCTTTGGATCGTTCCTGTGGTGAACGGCGCCTTTGGAAACTATTTGATCCCGTTTTATGTGGGTGCTCGGGACATGGCTTTCCCACGGCTGAATGCCGTGGCTTTTTGGCTGATTCCACCTGCTGGCCTGATGTTGGTGGCCAGCTATTTCATCACTGGAGCTGCCCAATCCGGATGGACTGCTTATCCACCCCTCAGCATTACAACACCTGCTACTGGACAAATCATATGGATCGTCAGTGTTCTTTTGTTAGGCGGCAGTTCCATTTTCGGTGGTATTAATTTCATCGCCACAATTCTAAAATTGCGTCGTCCAGGGCTCAAGCTGATGCAGATGCCGATGTACTGCTGGGCGATGCTTGGGACCAGCATCCTGGTTGTCGCATCAACCCCTGTTCTTGCCGGAACATTAGTTCTTTTAAGTTTTGATATTGTTGCCCATACAGGCTTTTTCAATCCATCACTTGGGGGAAACGTTGTTGTTTATCAACACTTATTTTGGTTCTATTCTCACCCAGCCGTTTACATCATGGTTTTACCAGCTTTTGGGCTGGTAAGTGAAATCCTTCCGATTCATGCTCGCAAGCCACTCTTCGGCTATGTGACGATGGTCTACTCGATCATGGCCATCGTTGTTCTGGGTTTGATTGTTTGGGCACACCACATGTTCACCAGTGGAACTCCACCCTGGATGCGCTTGTTTTTTACCATTGCCACGGCATTCATTGCCGTTCCGACAGGAATCAAATTTTTTAATTGGCTCGCCACCTTATGGGGAGGCAAGATCAGTTTGAACAGCGCTGTTCTCTTCTCCTGCGGATTCATCGTGAATTTCGTGCTCGGAGGGATCACTGGGGTTGCCTTAGCGCAGGTGCCTTTCGATATCCATGTACATGACACTTACTTCGTCGTAGCCCACTTCCATTACATCGTTTTTGGAGGATCTGTTTTTGTCATTTTCGCCTCGATCTATCACTGGTATCCCAAGTTCACAGGGCGCATGCTCAATGAAGATTTGGGACGCTTCCACTGCGCACTCACGTTCATTGGCTTCAACTTTTGCTTTGGACCTCAGCACTGGCTTGGTCTCAATGGAATGCCAAGACGGGTTGCGGAATACGACCCTCAGTTCACGTTGATCAATCAGATCAGCTCCGTGGGTGCGTTGCTGATGGCCATCAGCACCCTTCCCTTCCTGTGGAACGTGATTCACAGTGCTTTTTATGGAAAGGTCGCCGGAGATAATCCATGGAATGCGCTCACGCCGGAATGGCTGACCAGTTCCCCCCCCCCAGTGGAGAACTGGGTGGGAGAAGCACCTCTGGTGAAAGAGCCCTATGCCTATGGCGTCCCAATCGATGAAATCGACTTGTCCGCCACGAGCGGGCGTGATCTTTGGAGCAGTGGCAAATGACTAGCACCCTTCCCGTTCAGCCCGATAGCACCGACAGCTCCGAAATCGAGAGCACTGAAAACCACGGCCATGCCGCTGAAGAGCATGGGGACTTCCGAATGTTCGGGTTAGCCACATTCCTCGTGGCTGACGCGATGACGTTCGCCGGTTTCTTTGCGGCCTATCTCACCTTCAAAGCGGTCAATCCCTTACCAAGCGGAGCCATTTATGAGCTCGAGCTTCCACTTCCCATCCTCAACACCGTGTTGCTGCTTGTGAGCAGCGCCACGTTTCATAAGGCGGGGCAAGCCATTCGCAACAGCGACCATGCGCGGTGTCGAAGATGGCTTCTGATCACTGCATCCTTGGGGATCGCCTTTTTGATCAGCCAGATGGTGGAATATTTCACGCTTCCATTTGGACTCACCGACAACCTTTACGCCAGCACTTTCTTTGCAGTGACTGGTTTTCATGGACTGCACGTCACCCTTGGGGCCGTCATGACCCTCATCGTGTGGTGGCAAGCCCGCGAAACCGGTGGACGCGTCACCGCTCAAAATCATTTCCCTCTTGAAGCGGCTGAGCTGTATTGGCATTTTGTTGACGGCATTTGGGTTGTTCTTTTTGTGATTCTTTATTTGCTCTGATCCCTTGCAGGCCTTATACATTCAAGCCAAAATTGATACGAATTGAGTACCGCAATGCTGGTCGGCAAAGAGCTGCTTGACAAAGCCAGATCGCTCAGCAATCGGCCGGAAGACGATATTGCCCGCGGTTGTGGATACGTCGGCCCCAGTGGTCGACTGCTCAAAAAAAGTTTTTATCGGGCTCTCGTCGAAGCCAAAGCGAAAGCGCAAGGCTGGCAATTGCCCAAGAGCAGCACATCATCCTCGACAGGAACACGGGGGCGCCAAGCGGAGTTTCGAACCCGGGTTCATGGCAATGGAAATTTGCTTATTGGTCACGCCTACACGCGTCAACTCGGCCTAATTCCGGGTCAAGAGTTTCGAATTGAGCTCCAAAAAGAGTCTGGGGTCATCGTTTTGGTGCAAATCGATCAAGACCAGCCATTGGAGGCCAACCAATCCACCGACAAGTCCGAAACAGGCTTGGAGTAAGTCTGCTTCGGAGAATCGATCAACAATCGCTCGGCGTAACGCGCCAGTTGGTCCACCTCAAGATTCACACGATCGCCTACGGCCAATCCCCGCAGGGTGGTTTCTTGCCAGGTGTGCGGAATCACCGCCAATGAAAACGTCACCCCTTCTGGGCAACAGTCCGCGACGGTGAGACTGATGCCATCCACGGCGATACTCGCTTTCTCACAGACATAACGACCGAATCGCGGCTCCAGCCAACGCATTTCCAGGAGCCAAGACTGAGGCAAAGCCTCCAAGCGAATCACCTCACCTGGAGCATCAACGTGACCACTCACCAAATGACCGCCAAGGCGATCACTGAGACGGAGCGCAGGCTCCAAATTGACAGCTCCGCCTTGTTCCGACTTTCGGCCAAGGGTGGTTCGGCGCAGTGTCTCTTCACTGACATCAGCACGAAAGCCGTCGGCTACTAACTCAGCAACCGTGAGGCACACCCCATCCACCGCAACACTGTCGCCTAATACAAGGGGCGCAAATGGCGAACAACCCGACACCACCACAGCCCCTGAACGACGCTGAATGGTTCCAACCGACTGCACAAGGCCTGTAAACATCGCCTGCGCGATTTGCTTTAGTCATAATCGGACAACGTCGAAGCGTCGCCATGGTTGAGATGAGCGTCGCTGGTATCGCTCTCGATGCCGCTAGTCGAAGCCCCATCGTTTTGCTCCGTGATCCAAGTGGACGACGTCAGGTACCAATTTGGATCGATCAAGCACAAGCCCACAACATCATGGCGGGCCTCCAAGACACCCCTGCCCCTCGCCCCCTGAGCCACGACCTGATGGCAGCCCTGTTGGTGGCAGGTGGTCTGGAATTGGATCGGGTCATCGTGCATGCCATTGAAGACAGCACCTTTCATGCCGTGCTCAAACTTCGACCCGACTTGGACGACGACGAACTCGAGGACGACGACGACATGGACTTCATCGAAGTCGATTCCAGACCCAGCGACGCCATTGCTCTTGCAGTACGCACCGGGAGTGGGATTTGGATGCTGGAAGAGGTGGTCGCTGAAGCGTCAATCTCAGTCGATGCTGAAGCCGACGCCGAAGATCAAAACGCTTTTAGCCGATTTGTCGATGAGCTCAGCCCCGCGGCCCTTGTGCGTCATTTGAACAACCGAGGTGATACGGATGAGCCCTCCACAGACACCAACTCTCCGCCAGTCCCGTGAAACGGCGGTCCTTTGGAACTGGGCGGCCCGTCAGCCTGTTCACCCTTGGAACCATGCGGGCTATCGGTTCTGTAGACCAGATGGCCTCAGTTCTTGAAGCCGCGGCCAAGATCGGCATCAATCACTTAGAAACTGCCCCTGCCTACGGACCGGCGGAGCAGTTTCTCGGAGAAGCACTCCAACACTGTTCCACCTTTCCCGAAGGTGGATGGGTGACGACCAGCAAGCTCTTGCCGGGTTTAAGCCTGGTGGAAGGTCAGCAGCAACTCGACGAAATCCTCCACCGGCTGGGCCTCAACACCCTCGACAACCTCGCGGTCCACGGCATCAACCGACAGGAGCATTTGGAGTGGGCCCTGAGCGGTGACGGTGCCCAACTCCTGGAGTGGGCCGTGTCCAGCGGCCGCGTAATGCAGCTCGGCTTCAGCAGCCACGGAACGAATGCATTGATCGAACAGGCACTCCGGAGCCAGCGATTCGACTTTTGCAGTCTCCACCTTCACCTGTTCGACCCTCAACGCTTACCACTGGCGCACTGGGCTTTGGAGAACGGGATTGGGGTCATGGCCATTTCTCCAGCCGACAAGGGGGGGCGACTCCAAGCACCAAGCCCAACGCTCAAAGACGATTGCCAACCCATCGACCCACTCGTCCTCGCCTATCGCTTCCTCCTGGCCCAAGGCATATCGACGCTCACCCTCGGAGCCGCCTCCAGCGACGATCTCTCCACTGCTGCTCATTTAGCTGAAGCAGATGGGCCCCTCCAACAGGACGAAACCGATGTCCTGCATCAACTGGAGCAACGCCGACGGGAGCGCTTGGGCAACGATCTCTGCGGTCAGTGCCGTGCTTGCTTGCCATGCCCCAATCAGGTCCCAATTCCCAATCTCCTCCGACTGCGCAATCTGACCCTTGGTCATGACCTCATCGAATACAGCCAAGAGCGATACAACCTGATCGGTCGAGCCGGTCACTGGTGGGACACCATTGATGCCTCCGCTTGTGGGAGTTGTGGCGATTGCCTGCCGCGATGTCCCCATGGGCTGAACATTCCCCAACTCTTAGCCGACACCCATGCCCGACTTGTTGCGGCACCGCGCAGGCGGTTATGGAGCTGATGCCAGCCAACGTTGTTCCAAATTGATGCGCTGCTCAGGGCTCAGAGGTGGAAGCGACCAACAGCGGCTCCAAAGGTCGTCCGGCGGAAGCACCAAGGACCGCCAACGTTCTGGGAGCTGCAAACGATCAACATCGAGAACTGCCGTTGGCAGAGGAGCCCGCCACCCCTCCTGGAGAAGTCGCCGGCGCATCGGTTCACGCCATGCCAGCTCCACCCATTGCTGAGGGAGAGGCTCCTTCGTGTCCTTGGGCCTGGCGAGCAGGGTCCAATGCAACGGCGCTCCCTGATTGGGCAGGATCACCTCCATTCGTGGATCTCGCCTCAGCAAGGACAAACAGCGTTGCAATGGCAAAACCACCACCTTGGCTTCCCCCTTCAGCAACCAATTCACCGCTTGACGATCATCAAAGGTGAGCGCTTGGCGACGCAAACGCTGCAAAGCATCCGGTTGATCAAGGCGATCGGCCAGCTCGATCACCACTCTGGGACTGGCAGGAAACACAATTTGGCCCTGCAGCTGAGGGTCGAGCAACATCTGCCACCCCAACCGCTTGATCGCATCAGCAACAGAATCCCTTCGAATTAGCAGAACCCAAGGACTCACACCAACAGGCAGCACTTGGGAGGCCAATGGACCCAGCGTTTTCAAAAATTGCTGCGCCAATGGATCGAGCTGATGCCGCAGTGGAGCAGCCTCAATCGGCTGCAAAGCAACGGCGGAAAGGCTGCCGAGCCAACCATCGGTGCAGGCCAACAAATCCGCCTGAGCAGCATCCGCCTGGGTCCACTGGTCGAGGGCCTTGGCAGACGTCAGCTGCCAAGGGTCAGGCAACTCCATCGTCCAAGTTTTGGGCAAAACACCTGCGGGAGCGAACAGGCGAGGCTTCACACCGCTAGCGCGACACCCAACCAAGCTGATCAAACCAGCTCCACCAATCATCCTCAGGAGATGACGGCGACGAATTCCGCTAGACGGATCGAAAGGCATCGTCATGAAATCGACGTTACGGGGCGACTGATGAGTTGGTCCATCGCTTGGTCGCAGTCATCCACCAACCCACGCCGACTAACCCCCTTCAGCTGAGCCAGGAGCAACAACCCACCAGCTCCGACCCCTTCCTTGACATGTCCGAGCTCATAGTCACGCAGGGCCTGGTGGGCACTGGCATGAAAATGAACACCTGAGGCGAACACGGCAAGCGATGCACCAAATCGTGCGCCGATGGAATCGACAAGACGATCCAGTGGGGAGATGCCACCGTCGCTAGCGCCTTCATCAGCAAGCCAAGCCGTTGTGCCGACGAGAACCTGACGCAACAACGATGCACCAGCCGTTTTTGGCAGCGCATGCAAAGCCAACGCCAAAACGGCCAACATTTGACTGCCGCCTCCCAACAGCACCGGTTGCTGCGATTGAACAGCACCCACCAGTAAGCCCGCTGCCACCACCTGAAACGGATCCCCAACCGCCGCTAACACAGCTTCTGCACCGCAGCCTCTAATGAGGCCGGCCCTCTGTAATCCCTGGGCAACCAACGCGGATTTCAGGCGATGGGGCGGTTGGCGGGCACTGCCGCTAATCAAGTCGCCAACCTCAAACCCCAGAGCGGTGAGAACGGCCTGGGCGGTGGTCGTTCCCCCTGGGACACATTCCGCCAAAACAAGGGGCCGCTGCAGTTCGGCACCCAGTTGTTCTCCTTGACGCCAGAGATAATTCACCCGCTCCAGTGGCATCGCAGCACCAGACGACAAGCATTCAGCCGGTCCGAGGTCCGGAGACTCAAGTCGCACATGGTCGAAATCTGGCTGGCACATCAACCCCACGGCCGCCACCTGAGGTTGCAAGCCCAAACGCGCCACCACAGCGTGACTCAGCAAAGCCGGTGAAACACCTGCTGGAAGCATCGGCAACGGCCAACGTGGAGCCACCGATGGACCCTTCAACAACAACTCGGCATCGGCCACAGCCGTCGTCCGGCGTGCGGCAGCGGTCGCACCTGCCGCAGAAATCCCCTCCTGTTCTGCCGTTCGCGTCGCAGCCAACACCAGCAACACATCAGGAAGCACGTCCTGATCTAGCCAGGGCGCCATCGCGGCGATTGAAGCAGCGGCATCACCCTGGTGACCCACACGCCGGCACCCTTCGGGCCATGCCCGCCCTTCAGAGGGGGTCAAGGGCAACAAGGGCATGCAACAACGGAGGTGGCTCAGGAATGGGTGAGCGCAATCGCGGAAAAATCCAATAGGCCAGTGCATGGAGAGACAGCACGTAAATCACCTCCTGCACAATCACCAACAGGAAGGCCATCACTTGAACCTGCGTTAAATCAGGGGTGATGGGGAGATGCAGCACGGCGATCAGTCGATCCAATAATCCAGCCCCCGCACGCGTAATCACAACCCAAAGGTTTTCTCCCACCAGAAGGGACAAGACCACCACCCGAACTAAAAAACCAAAGGTCCCCAGGACCACTCCCACGCCCCAACTCAACCACCAGCTCCATCCGCGACACCAACTCCAACCCAGCCATAACGCCAACAGTCCATAGGGAAACAGCAAGAGAGGTCCACGGACTGGACCCATGAGCGCCGTCAGCAGAAGAACGGCCAGAAGAAGACCCTCAGCCCCAGATCTGCCCCCACGACGCAACTGAAGAAGGGTGAGAGGGAGTGGGAGCGCCAATCGAAACAGCGCTCCGCCAACAGGGAGGTAGTACAAGGCCAACCAGATCAAGCCTGTGGTTGCCGCGAGATAAGCCCCCTCCACTAACCGCAAAGCTTGCTGACGGCTCAGGGGTTGTGGATCCAAGCTCATGGTTGGATCCGCTCGATGCGTTCCACAGCAAAACTCACATCAGCATTCCGCAACACCCGCGTAACGGCCTCCGCGGGAGCAGCCGGGTCAGCACCGGAGAGTCGAATCGTGATCCGATAAGGCTCCTGGGGCTGATTCGAGCGAGGGGGATTGGGTTTTGTTGAATTAGCGGCTGTTGGATTTAAGGGCGACTCCTCTGACGGGGTGGATGTTTCAAGTGCGACGGATGGTTTAGATGCTGTGGCTGTCGCAGTCCCCTTCTTCAACACCCCATTGGGATTATTCAGATCAGACCGTTCTGCTGCAGGGCTCGCAGGATCCTTAATTTTTAAACCGGTAGGCGTTGTGAGGTCCGATCGAGCCGGTTGCGTCTCAACACCTGTTTCCGCTGCTCCAAAACTCGTCTCCAACCGTTCGGCCAACGGAGTCCCGGCACACCCCTGGAGCAAAACCAAAGGGACCAACCACGTCAGGCGCTGCACCATTAGCTGTTTCCCGGCTTAATCACCCGCACGGCACTCGCCCGAAGCCGACCCGTTTTTGTTGTGGCTGGGGCCTTTTTCGCTGCAGGTTTCTTCGCTGCAGGCTTCTTCGCCGCCGGTTTCTTCGCCGTTGATTTACGGCTGGCCTTCTTGGCTGAAGCCTTCGCTGCCAACAATTCGACGGCTTCTTCAAGGGTGACATCTTCAGCGCCCTTGCCTTCCGGCAGCGACGCATTCACCTTGCCCTGCTTGACATACAAGCCGTAGGGACCGTCATAGACCTGGATGGTCTCCTCACTTCCCTCTGGCTTGCCCAAGTCTTTTAGGGCCGTCCGTCCGCCGCGGCCGCGTTTGGGCATCGCCAAGAGCTCCAAAGCCCTGGAAAGCCCAACCATCAGCACGTCGTCTTCCCCTTTTAAGGAGCGGTAATCCTTCTCGCTTTTGCCCTTATCCCAAACGACGTAAGGGCCAAAACGACCGAGGCCAGCCTGGATACGACCACCATCGGGATGCTCTCCCAAAAGCCGCGGTAAACGCAACAGACCCAAAGCATCGTCGAGCTTGAGATCTTCAGGTTTGACGCCTTTTGGCAGCGAGGCGCGCTTGGGCTTGGGATTTTCATCACTCACCTGGCCACGCTGGACGTAGGGGCCGTATTGGCCGAAGAGCAGGTAAACCAAGTCGCCCGTTTCCGGATCTTCCCCTAAGGCCTCAGGTCCATCCGCTTTCTGTTTGAGGATTAATTCAGCTTGATCTTGATCCAGATCCGCTGGGGTGATTTCGCGGGGAAGTGTTGCCTTGATCAACTCCTCCTCACCGTCGTCACTCACCCGCTTCGATTCGAGGTAGGCGCCAAACCGACCAATGCGAACAACGCAGGTCAGTCCCTCCAGATCAATCGTTCGAGAGGCGCCTGGATCAATGTCCCCCTCCCGCTGCTGTACTTGGGTTTCAAGGCCCTCTTCGCCCTTGTAGAAGCCTTCGAGATAAGGGAGCCACTGCACCTTGCCGTGGGAGATCTCATCGAGGGTGTTCTCCATCCGAGCCGTGAAACTGGTATCCACCAGGTCGGGGAAATGCTCCTCAAGTAGGGCTGTTACAGCAAAAGCGGTAAAGCTTGGAGTCAGGGCATTGCCTTGAATCGTTGCGTAGCCGCGATCAACGATGGTGCCAATGATCGAGGCATAGGTGGATGGTCGTCCAATGCCTTCTTTTTCCAACATTTTCACCAGCGACGCCTCGCTAAATCGAGCGGGCGGCTGGGTTTGATGTCCCAAGGCATCCACATCTTTCGGCTGAGGCTTATCCCCGACCGCGAGGGACGGCAGCAACACCTCTTGCCCCTCTAAAGCGGCGTCGGGATCATCACTTCCCTCGACATAAGCGCGGAAAAACCCAGGAAAATCGATGCGCTTGCCATTGGCTCGGAAACTCGCATCAGCTGAGCTCAAATCCACTGAGAGCATCGTGAGCCTCGCCTCAGCCATCTGACTGGCGACGGTTCGCTTCCAAATCAACTCATACAACGCCAAATCACGACCATCGAGACCGGTGTCTCCAGGGGTACGAAAGCTTTCTCCCGCAGGACGAATCGCCTCATGTGCTTCTTGGGCATTGCGTGCCTTCGTACTGAATTGACGTGGTCCGGGGCTCAAATAATCCTTGCCATAAAGGCTTTGGACGCAGGTTCTTGATGCACTAATGGCCTGGTCGGAGAGATGAACGGAATCCGTCCGCATGTAGGTGATGAACCCTCGCTCATACAGGCCTTGGGCGCACCGCATGGTTTCCCGAGCCGAGAGGCGCAACTTGCGGTTGGACTCCTGCTGAAGCGTGCTGGTCGTGAAAGGAGGAACCGGCTTACGCACGGTCGGCTTTTCTTCCACCGCATCCACCGTCCAAGGACTCTGCTGAATCTTGTCGGCCAAAGCCCTGGCCTCGCTTTCTTGAAGCAATTGCACATTGGCTCCAGCTTTCAAGCCGCCGGTGCTCTCGTCAAAGTCATTACCGCTGGCAATCCGCCGTCCAGCCAGGTGGGTGAGCTTCGCTTCAAATCCCCGACCACCCTGCTCCAACTTGGCTTTTAGATCCCAATAGCTGCCACTGCAGAAGGCCCGTCGAGCCCGTTCACGCTGCACGAGAAGACGCACCGAAACGGATTGAACCCGACCGGCAGAGAGGCCCCAGGCCACTTTTTTCCAAAGCAGCGGCGACAGCGTGTAACCGACGAGGCGGTCGAGAATCCGACGGGTTTCCTGAGCGTGCACCAGCTCCATGTCGAGGTCCCTGGTCTGATCCAGCGCCTTGCCAATGGCCTCTTTAGTGATCTCGTGAAACACCATGCGCTTCACGGGCACCTTGGGGGCCAAAAGCTGAAGCAGGTGCCAGCTAATGCTTTCTCCCTCCCGGTCTTCATCCGTGGCCAGGAGCAACTGATCGGCGCCTTTCAGAGCATCTTTTAATTCTCGGACAATTTTCTTTTTGTCCTTCGGAACCACGTACAGCGGCTCAAATTCAGCCTCGG
>ERZ802830.528-NODE-528-length-38087-cov-7.86359_pt1 | contig 38087 bp, 36 predicted proteins | sample MGYA00345654_ERZ802830 | MGnify/ENA primary metagenome ERZ802830 (study PRJEB30503, sample SAMEA104212375) | marine metagenome | biome: Westerlies Biome; feature: [SRF] surface water layer (ENVO:00010504) within the epipelagic zone...; material: water... | reverse complement strand
CTGAATTATTAGCTTCCCAAGTTGTCGCGCAACTTCAGCAATGGCATTTAAAGCAGTGGAAATTTAAGTTGCGTGAAGTAAATACAGAAGAGTATGCTAAATATGTATACAGTAGTCTGCTGACCTGCTTGTCTGCGGAAACAAACTAAATCCATAAGTTACATTTGAATTCAAGAATTTTTAGTAATCAATCCGTTAATCGGCTTATAAAAATTACGTATTTCTTCTAAATCCTTATCAATATCTCCAGTTGGATGGAAAAAATCTGCGAAACCCGCTTCTTTTTTTTCTGCGTCAACATACCCCATTAAAATCGGTACTTTGGCCATATTGGCAATGTGATAAAATCCGGTTTTCCATTCTTTGACCTTGCTTCGTGTTCCCTCTGGAGGAATGAGGACGACTAATTCTTTGTGATCCTTGAATTGGCGCACTGTTTCTCGAACGACATTATGCGACGATGAACGGTTAATTGGTACTCCCCCCAACCATTTCATGAGGCCTCCAAAAGGGAAAGGGAATAGCGTATGCTTACCCATCCAAAATACTCTTAACTTTAATTTAAGCACAACCATCAGCATTAAGGGGAAATCCCAATTGCTAGTGTGAGGTGCGCCAATTAAGACAAATCGCTGATTTGCTAATTCGGTTCCCCTAGTTTTCCAGCCAATCACTCTTAAAATGAAAATGGAAATTCCGCGCAGAATAGGTGTTAATAGTGGAGTGGAAAAAATGGTGGTGCGCAATTTATATTACCCCAAAAAAGCGGAAAGTATTTTAGTTATCAGATTCACTACAGGGCGGCATTATCTTTTGGTTACTATTATTATATTAACTTTTCGACTTGCCAATCATCACCATTCTTGAAAAAACTCGTCAAGATCGGTCTGTTTTAAAGGCTTTGGTGGACCATCTATCGTTCCTAGGTAAAGAAATCCTATTATTTTCTCGTTTTTAGCTAGTCCTAAACCGTCAATTACAGTTTTGTTGTAGGCCATTGCACCTGTCCTCCATATGGCACCTATGCCCTGTGCGAAAGCGGCCGTAAGCATATTCTGAGTGGCGGCGGCGGCTGAGAGATCTTGTTCGAACTCAGGTATCTTTGGATGAGCTGAGTGTTTGGATATCGTTATTAGTATAATGGGTGCACGTAGTGGCTTTTTTCGAATACTTTCTTGTTTCTCTTTAGATGTTTGTGGATCCAATCGCATGCTAGCTTCTAGGAATAAATCTCCGAGTCGATTGCGCGATTCGCCTTTGATGATCAGGAATCGCCAGGGTTTTAAAAGTCCGTGATCTGCGGCACTAAGGGCAGACCTACAGATACTGTCCAGCATCGGGCGGGTTGGTGCGGGTTCACAGAGCCTCGGAGCCGAGGTTCTCATATGAAGAGCTTCTATGGCATTCATTACTTAATAGATCCATTTTGTCATTTTTAATAAATTTTAGGCAAAAAATCGCCGGAGTATGTTACACCTATACAAGGGTGAAGTACGCTTAATTGAAACAATTTTGTTTTATGATGCGTCTCTGCGCATGTCCCTCATCCTAGTCAATGATTTAAATTGTGTTTTGATGATATACTTTAGTCAAAATTTGTCGATATCAGTAGATGCAGTTAGAATTTTATTCATTTCATCTGTTTAGGATTACGAGAGCGAAATGCAGTTAATACTATGAACTCCCAAGCAGAAATCATAGCCGCTAGCAGCGGTGTCCAGTTATATCCTCAGCATAAGTCGAGATATTTCGGCTCCGTAAGCAAAGAAAAACTACGCTTAGTTTTTGCTTTCTATTCGCCTGATGGGAACGAGATTGCGATGCCGATAGCCAGCATGGCAGCTTACCTCAAGCGTGATTTCCCGTGGGTTGAGGTTGTATTGGAGCCGGTGCTGATTTTGAGGGACTCGGAGGAGTATTCGCCGGCCAATTATGCACGAACTATCCAGAACCTTAAGCCTGACCTCATAGCGTTTTCAATAATGAGCCCGCACTGGTACCCCATGGAGCCTTATTTTGCTGAATTGAAGCAGTTGATGCCTGATTTGCCTGTCTGTATCGGGGGATATCAAGCAATGCTCTCCCAGGAGCAGACTATCGAAAATCCAAACATTGACTATATCTGTGTTGGGGATGGGGAGTATGCGATTGGAAACATCGTGGAACATCTCAAGGGTGTCAAAAAAGGACCAGTCGATGGAATGTGGGAGAAACTTAACGACGGCTCTGTCTACAAAACCGAGCCTCACCAGATTGGTGACTTAGAAGCTCTTCCATTCCCAGATTATGAAATATTTTCCAAGCAGGATGGTTTTGAAGATGTGAACTCATCCATCTTTGGGCCTCAAGGCAAACTCGTGCTCCCTGTTATGACGGGAAGAGGTTGCCCCTATCGATGCACTTATTGCTGTAACACACCCATCCTAGAAGGTTGGAAGACAAAGAAAACTTTCCTGCGTAAGTATCAACCTGAGGCAATGGTAGAAGAACTCATTAGGCTTAGGGACACATATGGTGTTGGCTATTTCGAATTCTGGGATGAGCTATTTCTTTCTAATCTGAAATTTGTTCGAGCGTTTTTTGAAATCTATAAAGATAAAGTTAGATTACCTTTCTCGATAAATTCGAGAGTTGAGGTCATGAACGAAGAGTTTTGCCGAACAGCGGCCGATGCTGGGTGTCATACAATTTGGTTTGGAATAGAAAGCGGAGACCAAGAGTACCGTTCAAAAATGTTGGGCAGAAAGATGACTAACCAGCAGGTAATCGATGCGGCTAGCAATTGCAAAAAGGCGGGAATAAACCGATTGACGTTCAATGTAGTGGGTATGCCAGTGGAGACAGCAGAGAACATGAAAGAAACTCTCAAGTTAAATAGAGCGATTGCGCCGGAGCATTTTTTCTTTTTCCCTTACATCCCATTGCGTGGAACACCCCTTTACAATACAGCGAAAGAGGAGGGTCTGTTACTTACTCATAAGAAGAATTTGCATTACTTATCAGCCGCCAATGACAGAACATTTACTCTTAATATGAAAGAGCGACCCGAATTATTGACAGCTGAGCAGTACAACGACATCTGTATGGAAATGCTTGAATTTCAGGAGTCGAATAATCGGCTTACTTACGCAGAAGAAAAAACTGTCGTTGAGGACAAGAGTTTTAACCTAGTAGAAGCTGAGGCGGAATCAACAGAGCAAATTAATTCACTGGTTGCCCAAGAACAAAAGGGCGGACTTGTAGAGACCGTGAAAAATATTTTTCGATCTTAGCCTTCTCGTTAAGCAGCGCTTTCCCGTAACTTCATCTCAACGCTGATCGCTTCATTAAATGTGCGATAAGAAATGACAGCCATAAGAAAATTACCGCAAACTGCTCCTGCAAAAAAGCCGTAAAGTCCAAAATAAACGCTGCCTAAATAAGCAAGTGGCACGTAAAAAATAAAGAAGCGCGCAATACTCAGGTATAATGCGCTTATGGGCTTGTGAATCGCGTTTAGGGATGAATTGGTCAGTATTATTATTCCCTGCAAGCCGTACCCAATTGGCATGAGCCATATAAATAATTGTATCGCCTGGATAACATTAGGGTCATCTGAGAAAATCGAGGCTATACCCCCTGAAGTAAGAAAGAGAATCACATATACCAGTAATTGCCAGCCTAAAATAAACCTAATTGATAGTCGATAGGCTTCCTCCACACGGTCTAGTCTCTGTGCTCCAAAGTTCTGACTTATTAGCGGAGGCAATGACGATGACATCGCTAGAACCAGAAGGCATGCTATTGGCTCAAGTCGAGCTCCCACGCCAAATGCCGCAACCGTCGTGTCTCCAAAACTAGCAGCAATGGCAGTCATGATGCCAGCAGCAAGAGGAGTCATCATGTTTGCGCCCGCCGCGGGGATTCCTATCTGGAGCATTTTTCTGCCAGAAGAGATAAATACCCTGATGCTTGGTAATGTTTTACTGACCATTTTGATTCTGAATACAAGTAAATGCATTAGATAACAAAAACCAATAAACCAGGCAATTATAGTTGACCAAGCTGCGCCTTGGATGCCCAATTCCGGAAACGGGCCAATGCCAAAGATCAATAATGGGTCCAATGCGGCATTTATGAACCCAGCCGCTGCCATCAATATGCTTGGAGTCTTGGTATCGCCTATCGCTCTTAAAATGCTGTTTCCAGTCATAATACATACAATTAGTACAGATCCTGGAAACCAGACCGTCATGTAATCTCGAATGGGAACCATCAGGTCCTCGCTAGCACCCATAATGGCAAATATTGGATCCATCAATGACCAACATAGCAGGACTATGAGGCAAGCCATGGAAAAAGAGATGTAGTTGATTACAGTTGCTGATTCTTTAGCTTTATCGGATTGTGATGCGCCCAAGTAGCTGGCAACCACAGCAGAAGCTCCGATCCCTAGACCTATTGCCATGCTCATGACCGTGAAAGTGACAGGAAAAGTGAAACTTATGGCCGTTAAAGATTCAGTCCCTAGGAAGCTGATAAACCAAGTATCTACAAGGCTAAAGGTGAAGAGCATGATCATCCCTATTATCATTGGCATGGTCATGCGAATTAGCGATTGTTGTATCGGCTCTTCGATAAGATTGTGTGGACTACTTTTCTTCTTATCGAACATCAAGTTTAGCTTCCTAAGCTAGAGAGAAAATTGATCAATCTTCGTTGAATCAACATATCATACTAGCGGGTTATAAATAGTCCCGTGTGCTTCATCTTCTAACCGAGGAACAATATACCCCATATTTAGAGAGTAAATGCCGTAGTTACAGAAAATTTCAATTTTACTCAGATCTTATTTCGCAGTCTTACTAATTTCTTAAAAATGTGGGGATAACCGAAAAGAAATTCAGTCGCTTTGGCGAGGCTTGGATCGCCGGCCTCTGAGCCGATCAATGCTCCTGATTCCTTCAAAATGAGCGTTGCCGCTTGCACGCTGAATGATTCAGAAGCTTCGCAGCAGCCTGCTGCCAATTTGTTTGCACAAACCATTAACATATCTAGCGCAGAGCAGCCAGATATCCGAATTTGTGCTTTATTGAGCATAAGCAACTCAAGAATATCTGACATTAAAGTTGTGTTCTCATTACTATAATTTAAACCTAGAAGGCCACTCTCAATAGCCCCTTTATCCATAACGCGTAATTTTAGCTTATTTAATTGTGCCCCATTCCCCTTGGAAGCAACAAACTCCTCGTTAGAAGCGGGTAAGATTAGGACCGAGTGATTCACCTTTGCCTCATTGGTAATTGCGATTGAAATCCCGTAACCAGGATAGCCTTTGCTATAATTAAAGCTTCCGAATAGAGGGTCGATCAGCCATTGAGGCTGGCCAGCTTCTCCAGTTATAGAGTTCCCAAGTCGAGATTTGATTGTGTGATCTGGGTAGGCTTTGTGAAGTTGGTAAATCATAATTTCCTCAACTTCATAATCGATATTTGAGGAAAAATGTGCGGGATCATTATTAACGATATTTAGTCGGTCTAGTCGATCACTGGCTTGTAAAAGTTTTTCAGAGCCCGCGTAAGCTGCGCGGAGTGCCATGTTAACAATCGGCTGCATATTTATAGCCACCTAATTTGTCTATAACTAGAGGTTGAAGTAGATTTTTAAAACCTATAATGATATCAAACGCGCTATCCTCCAAAAAGCTAATTATGCGTATTTTGGTTTTACGCTATAGGTTGTGTTCAGTGATATTGGTACGATTTGAAAGTTTTTACTCTTGGTAAGTTCTATGCCTAATTTCAGTAATGTCAAAATAGTTTTGGTAAATACAACACATCCTGGAAACATTGGTGCTAGCGCGCGAGCAATGAAGAATATGGGTTTAAATCGGTTGACATTAGTTCAACCGAAAGATTTTCCTAGCGGTGTTGCTCTTGGTAGGGCTGCGTCTGCCGTGGATATTTTAGAGTCAGCTGAAATTGTTGACTCCTTGCAAGAGGCTGTAAAAGACTGTGGGTTAGTAATTTGTGCGAGTGCAAGATCTAGAAAAATCCCATGGCCAATGCTGAGCCCGCAAGAGGTTGCTCAAAAAGTTGCTAAAGAAATGAACGTGACTAATGTTGCGTTAGTTTTTGGTCGGGAAGACTCTGGCTTAAATAATGAAGAATTGCAGTTAGGAAACTTCCATGTTCAGATTCCAGCACAGAAAGATTACAGTTCATTAAATTTAGCCGCAGCGGTTTTGGTAATTTGTTATGAGCTTCATAAAACTGAATTAAGTAGTATAAACAGATCAACAAACGAAGAAGGGGAGCTTTGGGATCAAGAGTTTGCTACAAGAGAAGAAGTTGAATATTTCTATGATCATTTGGAGCGTGTAATGATCAATATTGATTTTCATGATCCAAAAAATCCAAGGCAGTTAATGCAAAGAATGCGGAGGCTCTTTGGACGTATTAGGTTAGACGTGATGGAGTTAAATATTCTGAGAGGCGTACTAACTAATATTGAGCAAAGCATAAAGAGAAGCGGTAATAAAAATAAATAGAGAGTCAGTTGGTCTTACTTTTTATTAGAGGGGTACCTGTGAGTTTTAGCGGGCGGTATAAGATGTTTTGGCCCATTACCTATGAGGTCTGCTCTCCCAAGAGACTTTAGAGATTCACGGAGTATTGGCCAGTTACTTTCGTCATGATAACGGAGGAAAGCCTTCTGTAATCGTCTTTTATCGATGTCCTTGCATACACTAAGTTTCTCGCCTTTGTATCGTACCTTTTCAAGGGGGTTTCTTTGCGAATAATACATTGATGTAGCAAGTGCCATAGGAGACGGATAAAAAGTTTGTACCTGATCAGGTTTAAACTTGTGCTGTTTAAGCCACATACTTAAATTCAACATGTCGTCATCATCACAACCGGGGTGCGCTGCTATGAAGTATGGTATTAAATATTGCTCTTTATTTGCTTCTTTAGAATATTTATCGAACAGCCTCTTAAACTGATCGTATGACGAAATACTTGGTTTCATCATTTTCGATAGAGTTTTTTCCTCACTATGCTCAGGTGCTATTTTTAGATACCCGCCGACATGGTGAGTAACTAGCTCTCTTATATAGTCGTGATCTTTTAAGGCGAGGTCATAACGTAAACCAGAAGCAATAGCCACACGTTTTACCCCCTTTATCTTACGAGCTTTTTGATAGAGTTGCGTGGTTGGTTTATGGTCAGTATTCAGGTGTTTGCAGATTGTGGGGTATACGCATGATAATCGCTTGCAGGATTTTTGGATTGAGGCCGATTTACAATTTAGTTTATACATATTAGCGGTTGGTCCACCTAAATCAGAGATTGTGCCGGTAAATCCTGGAACTTCATCGCGGATTTTTTCAATCTCCTTAAGAATAGATTGCTCAGATCGGCTTTGTATTATTCTTCCCTCATGTTCTGTTATTGAACAAAATGTGCAACCTCCAAAACAGCCTCTCATGATGTTTACTGAGGTCTTTATCATATCGTAGGCCGGGATTCTTGCTTGTTTATAGCTAGGGTGTGGTCTCCTTTTAAAAGGTAGGTCAAACACCCAATCAAGCTCATCGGTTTCCAGGGGCACTGGTGGCGGATTAATCCAAACCTCCTTCGTGCCATGTTTTTGAACTAGGACTTTTGCATTGAAGGGATTGGCTTCTTGGTGCAGGACGCGAGAGGCGTGAGCATAAAGTATAGCGTCATTTGTAACTTTATTAAAAGACGGTAATCTGATGTAACTTGTCTCTTGGTCGAATTCTGCCTTTCGTTGCAATGGTAGTGGAATTATCCTAACTTTTGTTTCATCTTCATTTAAATTTGAAGCAGTCTTTGTAGATTTTTCGTTGTTGTGAAAGTCATAAGGGTTCGGTATTTTATCAATCTTCGCTGGCCAGTCTATGCGGCTAGAATCTATTTCGGTCCATTTCTCTGGAAGTGAATCTTTAACGAATGCAGTTCCTCTAAGATCCCAAAGATCTTCCGGTTTCCGCCCATGCGCCAACTGATGAGCCAATTCTGCAAGCGCTCTCTCTGCATTTCCGAACAGAAGAACATCTGCGTTTGCATCGATTAAAATTGAGCGTCTGACTTTATCACTCCAGTAATCATACTGAGCTATCCTACGCAAACTCGCCTCTATGCCTCCTATAACGATCGGAGTTTCGTAATAAGCTTCACGGCACCTCTGGCTATAGACTATCACTGAGCGGTCAGGTCGAGCGCCAGGCTTCGCATGAGGGGTGTATGCATCCTCGCTTCGGAGTCTTAAATCCGCTGTATAACGGTTTATCAGTGAGTCCATATTCCCGCCAGTAACTCCGAAGAATAGGTTTGGCTTTCCGAGGGACTTAAAAGCCTCTGCATTATCCCATTTTGGTTGAGAGATTATGCCAACCCGAAACCCCTGGGCTTCCAAGAGCCTTCCCACAACGGCCATGCCAAAACTGGGGTGATCAACATAGGCATCAGCTGTCACGATAATTATGTCGCAACTATCCCATCCGAGCGTTTCCATTTCATTCCTGGACATAGGTAGGAATGGAGCAGTGCCAAAGCACTCAGCCCAATATTTCGGATAAGAATAAAGCTTTCGCGGCGAATGGCCGTGACGTTTTGGAAATGAGCTTGTGTGCACTTTACCCATTACAGGACCCCATCACTGTACAAATTGCTCTAATGGTATGGCCTCGTCATTTACGGTAAGTAAGCCTTTGTCTAATACTGCTTGTAGACTCAATACACCGTTCTTCGGGATCAAGTAATTCTCATTTGTGTAATGCTCTGCTAGGGCTGCAAAAGGGCTCGCTAACAAAGCTTCTTGGCTTAACGATAGATTGCCTTCGACAGCTAAAGCTTCTAGAGCGTCCTCAAAATTGAGATCTTCAATTCTTGATAAGCCGGGCAGTCCTTCCCAGGCGATGTCAAGTTCTAAGCTGTGTTCACCCTCGTACGATTCCATTATGATGACATTAACAAGTTTAAGTTCATTTTGAATCAGAAGCGAGCTGGTTTCATTTCCATATCGGGTCAGCTCAGCCACTCTTGAGAGAGGGTCCATGACTGTTTGAGATTGCATACCAAGAAGCATTCTGTTGTAACTCGCTATCAGCTCGTCACTCACCCCGCTCATTTCACTCTTCCAAGAAAAGGATGTAAGTGGCAGTTCGCTAACTATCTCGTCCATTAGGATATGTTGCGAAAAATTAGTGAGGCCTGATTCAGTACTTGAAGGTGTGGACCGCCAATCTAGGCGCAAGTTATTAACCTTGAAAGAGAGGGGTTCTGACGCGGCTAACGATGGTATTACGACTGATAGGGCGCTTTCACTAGAAGACTCAACGGGCCCTTCGGTTTCTAGTGTAAGGCTCGGATTATTTAAGCTTATTTGAATATTGCTTAATCTATTTTGAATCAAGATCTCGTTTAAAGTTAGCTTTGTGTGACCTGATAGATCTAAATTTACTTTGGAATCAAAATTAAGCTCGCTCATGCTTATGTATAAATTTTCTCGCTTGCTGCGAATTTCCAGGTTCGGAATGTTTGCTTCAACTGTCAGGTTTTGATTAAAACCGGCAACAACAGAGGCTGCTAGGACACCTAGTTCAATGGCTACCTCGTCAGAAGATAGTTTAGCGAGGTCTAAAATTATTTCTACACCAAGTAGTCCAAAATCGAGTCCAGTTTGAGTTAACAAGATAGGTCCATGATGAATTTTGCTTAATAGCGGTAAAGAGAGTATGGCATTATTATTTTGAGGGTGCGTTAAATCTATAATAAATTCAGCTGAGCTATTGAACCATCTACTCTCTAACTTGGATCTAGAGATATTGATTTGTCCGCCGGTAGCTATGGCGAGTTGGTTCAATGCTTGGTCTGTGATTGTTTCACGGACTCCAGTTCCAATAACTTTAGGAACGATTAGGCAGAAAGCTATTATCAAAGCCGGTATTGCGATAATTGCCCTTTTAAATTTTCTCGGCATAAATATCTCTTACCTTCACGAGGGTTCGGTTAATTGCGCTGCTATCTATGATACGTATTGATTTCGGTTTTATAAATCAAGCGATGATAACTGTCTGTGGTTAAAAATTCTCTGATTTTTGCCCGTTAGTTGCAGTAATTTTGAATGTGCAGCGGCGCGATCCGTTTAATACGTGGTCCACTCGCTCGATATCGGCTTGGGCTCCGAGAGCTTGTTGAAAACAGGCGAGTTCAGCCTCACAAAAGTGACTGCAGTGTTTTGCCGCGGAGTATATGGGGCAGTGATTCTGAGTCAAGAGCCACCCCTCGGGTAAGAGGCGGACTTCAGCCATATAGCCCTCTTCATTGCGTAACTCAGCGAGACGGGTTATTTGGCTATTTAGCTTAGGGTCGGTGTTCTCAAGTTCTTTTCTATAAAACTCTTGTGTTGGTCTATTTTGCAAGTGAACTAAATTCCGTAAATAATCGCCGCCTTCTAACTTTTGGATGGTTTCAATCAGATTTAATGTCGTTTGCGTATGATTGTTCTCAAAGTATTGGTGTCCCTTCTTGGTAAGTCTCCACAAGTTTAGAGGTCGACCTCGCGTTTGCCTTTCTGTCTTGGTTTGAGTCGCAAAACCTTTGGAGCGCATATCGGTCAGGTGCTGTCTAACCCCCATGGTTGTCTGTTTCATGTGCTTAGACAAAATTTTTATCGATTGTGGTCCACGAACTTTTAGTCGTTGAAGTATCTCTTGCTGGCTTTTGGATAGCTCCATAATCCCTCCTTGAGTGATTTATCGACCAATTAATTAAAGTATTTAGTTTATTTAATTCAAGTGTGACTTTAAGTAAGGTAAATACTTTATTATGTAATAAGTTATTAAGGCGATTACTTTCCTATATCGATGCTTATGAGGTACTTCTTTTGAAATTGCGATTAGCAATAAAGGGTCTTGAGAGGGCTAAACGTGCCGTAATCGATAAAGTCGGTATAATTAGATCAACTTCTTTAGCCATCTCTTAATTAAGGGTCGGGCCGATCAAATTAGTCATGTTATGAATTTCAGTTACCCGATTTTGATTGCATTTACTGCTTATCTAGTGCTTTTGCTTATCATTGGTATCAAAGCTTACGGGCATACTCATAGTCTAAATGATTACATCCTGGGTGGGCGAAAGCTCGGCCCTCTGATAGTGGCACTGAGTGTTGGCGCCTCTGATATGAGCGGTTGGTTGCTCTTAGGTCTGCCGGGTGCTGTCTATTTGGCTGGTTTAAGTGAGGCGTGGCTGGGGATTGGACTTGCCATTGGTGCTTATTTTAATTGGCGCTTTGTAGCCCGCTCATTGCGTATCTATAGTGAAAGAGCGAATAATGCTTTAACTCTGCCTGATTACTTCGAATTTAGGTTCAAGGACGAAACAAAATTGATTCGCTCGGTATCAGCGATAGTGATTCTTATATTCTTTACTTTTTATGTGGCGTCAGGATTGGTTGGCGGGGCGATCCTTTTTGAAAATAGTTTTTCCATTAGTTATGAGGTCGCGTTAGTTGGTGGTTGTCTGCTGATAGTTTTCTATACCATGATCGGTGGGTTTCTAGCAGTCGTCTGGACAGACGCAATGCAGGCTTTTTTGATTTTGCTGGCTTTGGTTATTGCACCTATTCTCGTCTTTTTTGAAATTGGAAATGGCAGTGAGCTAATCCTTAAGATGGAAACTGTAAAACCAGGTTCTACGAACTTACTTTCAGGTGTTTCATCGATAGGTTTTGTATCATTAATTGGTTGGGGCTTAGGCTACTTTGGACAGCCTCACATACTGACCCGCTTTATGGCTGCACGAAATCCCAATGAGATGAATTTTGCGAGAAGAGCTGCAATGAGTTGGATGGTTCTTGTCTTAGCTGGATCAGTTGCGAGCGGGTTAGCAGGTATTGTCTATTTTTCAGAAACGCCTCTCGCTAATTCAGAAATCGTTTTTATTGCTTTGAATCAATCACTTTTTAATCCATGGGTTGCAGGGATAATAACTGCAGCGATTTTGTCAGCGATAATGTCAACTATAGATTCACAATTACTTGTATCGTCAAGTGTTGTAAGTGAAGATTTTTATAGGGTATTCATTCGTCCTGATGCATCTGAAAAAGAATTGATTTTAGTGAGTAGAGTTGGAGTGCTATGCGTGGCGTGCGTAGCGCTATGGATTGCAAGTGATCGAGAAAGTAAGGTTTTGGAGTTGGTAAGTTATGCGTGGGCTGGGTTTGGCTCAGCATTCGGGCCTGTGATAGTTTTTTCTCTTTTCTTAAGGACTATGACGGCTAAATCGGCAGTCATAAGTATGTTTGTAGGGTCCATTACGGTGATTGTTTGGTCAAATTTGGAAGGCGGGTTGTTTGACTTATATGAACTCGTACCAGGATTTGTTGTTGCATCATTCTCAATTATTTTTTTCAGCAGGCTGGCGCCACAGGAGAATAAACTCACTCTAAAAGAGTTTGATGATATAACACGAGAAATTGATGCTACTTGATAAGGTTCGTTTTGAGTAGCATTTCTATATGAGGGATACCGTCCTCAAGGTAAGATTCTGAAATTACTTCAAAACCTAAATTCATGTAGAAAGTCTTAAGGCGTTCCTGCGCTGAAATGAAGATATTGTGCTCTTGCCAGTGCACTATGCATTGTTCTATCGACTTTTGTAGTAGTAATTTACCCACGCCGGAGTTCCTTATGAGCCTCTTTGTAACGATTCGTCCAATTGAGGAGCCTAGATATTTGGTGTCTGGTTTAAGTATTCGGGAGTATGCGATTAATTCTTCGTGCCGATAGCCGCAAATGTGAAGTGCTTCAAAGTCGAACTCATCTAGGTCTTGGTAAGGACAATTTTGTTCAACCACGAATACTTCGGCTCGCAATTGAAGAATTCTATAAAGTTCGATTTTGGAGAGTTTCTTAAACGTTCTGCAGGAGAAATTTATAGAGTTCATTTTGTTTGGGAACCTGATTTAAGGGTTATTAATTCGCTATTATAGTTATTCATTGACGGTCGTAAATATCATTGGAATACTTACGTGAATAAGTCCCCGTAGCTCAGCTGGATAGAGCAATCGCCTCCTAAGCGATAGGTCGGCCGTTCGAATCGGCCCGGGGACGCCATAGTCCAACAAATAATACCCATTCTGGAGTTTATACTTGGCATCGAATTTATTCGATGATGTCGTCATCTGATACCTGATTGATATAGGAGGATAAGGGCACCAAGTTTAGGGTAGACTCTTTCTGGCTAGGTGTTGAGAGCGAGTAGCTACTTTGCTCACTTGTAATGTTGAGAATGGCTAATAAAACTGAGTTATCTAACTCTTCATAACTGTTGCTGAACGCCAGAACTTTCGCGAGGGTTTCTTTATCCCCGTAACGTTGTATCACTTCGCTACTATCTTTGACTGAATTTTTACCGGTTAATAGGAACAACCTCTTTTTTGCATTCCCACGATAATGCATTCGGGCAATAATTTCTTGCCCCGTGTAACACCCTTTTGAAAAATCAATGACCCCGGAAAGGTCATAGTTTAGCAGTTGGGGGGTGTACTCCTCACTCATTGGAAGATTGACGTGCACGATTCCTTCCGTAATGTCTTCCCTTTTCCAATCATTAAGAGAAGTTTCATCTTTGTGTAGTTGCCACTCATTGAAGGTTTCTTTTTCACGAACCCAAACCTCGAGTCGACTATTGTTGCTTGGCAGACGAACTACAATAGCTTTGGAATCCACATAAGAGCCGAGAACATCTGCTGGCACTTGCCCTATTATATCTCCTACCAGTTTCGCATCCTCAGCATTCATCGTGCCGATAACCTTGCAAAATCCTGCCTCTTCAGTTAGCTCAACCTTTGAGAAAATAGCGTATTTTGCGAGGCTTTTTTTGATCACCTCCGACATACCTTTCTGGGTTCTCAAGATGCAATCTTCACCGTCCAAAACTATTAGAAAATCGGCTATAACCCTGCCTCTAAGGTTGCAAATAGCGCCGGTCAGTGAATTATCTTTTCCCAACTTCTCAATATCGCAAGTTACCTGCCCCTGGAGAAACTTTAGTGCGTCAGGGCCAGATACTCTAACAAATTCATAATCTCTTAAATCAATCATAGCCATTGTGTAATCAAATAATGATTTCCGTGCGTAGTATACATTAATAGTCTGTAGTCCGTGTTAGTGTTGCGGATCAAGCGGGAGTTATGTGGTAAGAGTATTCGTGATTGATTCTTGGTAGAAGTGTCATATGAAAGGTTTGAATAAGCAAAAAATATTTTGGCATAGTAGAAGGGGAATGCTGGAGCTTGATCTACTTCTTGTCCCTTTTACTCGTGAAGTATTCGATGATCTCACCAGTGATGAACAACTGTTATATCAAGGTTTACTGCAGCAGGAAGACCAAGATCTTTATGCTTTGCTGATGCGTTCAGATCAGCCGGAGAGCGGCAAATACAAGGCTGTAACTTCAAAAATACTAGCACATAACAAGAGTCAGCTTTAGGATTTTGCCGTCGGCTTGGATTTGGTCGGTCTTAACACCGTATCCTTTGTTTCTTTTAAGGACTCTGGATAATCAATTGTATAGTGCAGCCCTCGGCTTTCTCTTCGGTGCAAAGCGCAGTTTATGATCAATTCTGCGACTAAAGCGATGTTTCTTAGTTCTAAGTTGTCGTTGGTTACCTTGTTCCTCCTGTAATAATCGCGGATTTCTTCCCTAAGTACTCCTATCCTGCGCTCTGCCATTTTCAGTCGCTTGCTGCTCCGGACAATCCCAACAAAATTCCACATTAAACGTCGAATTTCATCCCAATTATGCGAAACTAAGATTTCGTCATCTATGCTGGTAGCGTAGCTTTCATCCCATGCAGGCAGGTTCTCTGGAAGATCCACTTTATTGATTCGGTCAGAAATGCTGCTTGCTGCACCAAAGGCGACAACGAAGCATTCAAGCAGTGAGTTGCTAGCCATTCGATTGGCGCCATGCAAACCGCTGCAACTTGTTTCACCGATTGCGTACAAATTTTGAATATCAGTTTCTCCTTGTTCGTTAATCATCACTCCGCCGCATGTATAGTGCGCAGCGGGCACGACCGGGATTCGATGCTCCGTTATGTCGATTCCAAACTCAAGGCAGCGCTTGTAGATGTTTGGGAAATGTTGAGTTATGAAAGAAGGCTCTCTATGGGAAATGTTAAGGTAAACACAGTCACAGCCCAATCGCTTCATTTCATGGTCTATTGCTCTTGCGACTATATCTCTCGGAGCTAACTCTGCTCTTTCGTCGAATTTCGACATAAAGCGAGTTCCATCTGACAGTTCAAGTGTTGCTCCCTCTCCTCGAAGTGCCTCTGATATTAAAAATGATTTGGCATGAGGGTGAAATAAGCATGTTGGATGGAATTGATTAAATTCCATGTTGCCGACCCTGCAACCGGCTCTCCATGCCATCGCGATGCCGTCTCCGCTAGCCCCGTCTGGATTGGATGTGTACAGGTAGGTTTTGCTTGCTCCTCCAGTCGCCAAGGCAATGAATTTTGCGCGAATAACTTCCACCCTTGAGGTCGTTTGATTGAGGACGTAAAGCCCTACACATTTCCGTCTCTTATTTGGTTTTTCCTGAGTCACCAAGTCGACTGCGGTGCACTCTTCAATCAATGTTATATTTTTATGTGCGACAGCCCGATTGCGCAGAGTTTCGAAAACTGCTTTGCCAGTAGCGTCAGTCGCGTGAATTATTCTTCTGTGAGTGTGACCGCCCTCTTGGGTTAAGTGAAGCGAGTCTAGCTCCAAAGGCTTGTTTGTTTGGGTCTTCTTATTTTCTTGTTTAGACTTTTTCGTAGTAAATGGCACTCCCTGGTCGACGAGCCATTTGACTACTTCAGCTCCTCTTGAAACCATATACTCAACTACGCTCGAGTTGCAGAGCCCTACACCGGCGTTTAAGGTATCTTCAACATGAGACTCTATACTGTCAACTTCATCAAGAACGGCTGCGATTCCGCCCTGAGCATAAAATGTAGCTCCTTCGCGCAGGTCACTTTTACTGAGCACTGTTACCTTAGCGAAGTCTGCTGATCTGAGTGCGAGTGTTAAACCGGCCGCGCCGCTACCAATAATTAGAATGTCAGTTTGCATGTGTCTATATAGCAGGTCTGCGCTAATCCGATTAAGTTACTGAAAAGATGGAACATTATTTGAACTATGGAATATATTAATATTCCAGTAAGCGACGTCCAATTTGGATCTAGTAATTAGCAAAAAAGCCTATCAATAGCTAGAGAGTAATGCTAATAATTTGAAATTGGATCACGTGAGGCAGAGTTAAGATAAAGCAGAGATTTGTTTTTTCCTAATTTTAGAACTTATGGGTCGTAATGTTGTCTATGGGGTGTGACGCGTTGGTTTGCTCAATGCCCCAGGAAATTAGGATAGCAGCGACGGAGAAACGGGCAAATGACAGCGGATACCGATCAGCGACTCGTTGACAGAGTGTTGAATGGAGACAAGAATGCCTTTGACATGCTTGTTTTGCGTTACCAGAACCGGATAAGCGCGGCGATAGCGCGTTTGATTAGTGATTCAAATGAAGCTGAAGACGTGTGTCAGGAGGCTTTTATAAAAGCCTACCGAGCTCTGCCATTGTTCCGTGGTGATAGTGCCTTCTACACTTGGTTGTACAGGATTGCGATAAATACTGCTAAGAATCATATTGTTTCCCGTGGTCGCAGGCCTCCAACAAGCGATGTTGAAATAGAAGATGCAGAGATGAGTGAGCCGGGCAAAATGCTCAGAGAGATTGAAAGTCCTGAAAGCTCACTAGAATTAGAAGATTTAAAGAGTGCGATAAATAATGCAATTGAAGCTCTACCTGCTGATTTAAGGACTGCGTTCACTTTGCGTGAATTTTCTGGTCTTAGTTATGAGGACATAACCGAGATTATGAACTGCCCAGTGGGAACGGTGCGATCAAGGATTTTTAGAGCTAGAGAAGCAATCGATGTAATCGTAAAAGAACTGCTTTAAACCGGCTAATAGGTTTGAGAGCTAAGCGTTTTTCAAAAGTTTTGTAACAGGGGTAATTTTCATGTCGGAGCTTGATAAGGAATCGTTGTCAGCACTTTTGGATGACGAGGCAGATGAGTTATCGTTACCTAGATTGCTCAAATCTTACGATAGAGATCCTGAAATTGCCGAAAAATGGCGAAGATATAGCCTAGTGCAAGCCATTCTTCATGACACAGTAATTCCGGTTAATCCGACCTTAACCAAAAGAGTTCGATTTGCCCTTGCTGAAGAGGAAAGCTTTAGCCGCGGGAAATTGCAAGCCTGCCGCGAGGGTGCAATTAAGGTGGTAATTGCTGCTTCGGTTGCCGTTGTCTGTGTTTTGGCCGGAGGAATGATCTTTCAACAACCGGTTAATTTACCTCAGCTGGCAGAACAAGAAGATTCAGAATTGATTGAAGCAGGGGCAGTACAGAACTTCATTTCGGAAAACGATACCGCCACTGTTGACCTAGAGGCTCAGCGGCTACTCGAGGAATATATTAGAGGTATTCAAATAAATGAGGAAGAACCTCCTTTAATTCAACACATTCAAGATTCACCATTATATCGATTGGTAAACGAACTTCAGTCTCGAGGCAATTGATAGCCGTGTCGCTGTACTTCTTAATTCCTACAAGCAGGGGCTTGATCTCAAATCTGGCGTCTTTCTGAGTGCCTTAGCAATGTGCTATCATGGGTAACGAATTCTGTTAATTTTCAGGAATAAGCCTGCCTTGGACTAGAATTATGAGACCGCTTTTCTCGATTAAATTTCCTTTCGCTACAGTATTTTTTACTATTTCTTTACAAGTTGTAAGCGTGGGTGCGGTTAATAGCGCTGAATTACCCAGCTTCGCCGACCTTGTGGAGAAGAATGGGCCTACAATTGTCGAAATTTCAACCTCACGTCAGGTCGAAGCTAGATCGCCTGTTGATGACCAGGAATTGAATGACTTGCTCAGAAGATTAAACCCAGGGCAGGAGCCGGACTTAGATATGGACAACTTGCCGGAAATGAGGCAGCGCGGTGCTGTTGGCTCAGGGTTTATCATTTCAGATGACGGGTATGTAATTACTAATAATCATGTCGTCGCTGAGGCAGATGAAATACAAGTTCATCTAAATGATCGAAGAGTTTTTGATGCTGAGATCATTGGGCTTGATGAGCCATCCGATATAGCGTTATTAAAAATTCCTGCAACCGATTTACCTTCAGTCGGTTTTGGCAACTCAGATGATGTTCGAGTTGGAGATTGGGTTTTGGCGATTGGATCACCATTTGGACTCGAATTTTCCGCAGCCGCTGGAATAGTCAGTGCGCAAGGACGCTCCGTTCCCGGGCGATCCTCGTACAATTACATGTCGTTTATTCAAACTGACGTGGCCATTAATCAGGGAAACTCTGGCGGCCCGCTGTTTAATCTCGAGGGTGATGTTGTTGGGATTAATTCTCAGATTATCAGTAGTACCGGAGGCTCAAATGGCATTTCTTTTTCAATACCGAGTAATGTCGCCAAGAATGTCGTCTCTCAGTTACGTGAGAGTGGCAGAGTAGAACGTGGACTGTTAGGTGTGAGAATGCGCGAGGTAGATTACGCGCTTGCTGAGATTTTTGAGATGGCTCGCCCTCGCGGAGCATTTGTTGACGAAGTGCAACCTAACTCGCCAGCATCTAAAGCGGACATTCGCGATGAGGATATCATTATACGATTTAATGAGCATGAAATAGAATTTTATACTGATTTGCCTTTTTATGTTGGTCAATACAAGCCTGGGACCAAGGCAGAAGTTGTCTTGTTTCGAAATGGGGAATTATTAACGCGGACAGTGGAACTAGGTAGCTCACCGACCAACGTAGTGGCATCAGTCATCAGGCAACCAAGCCAAAAACGAGAAAACCCTCTCGGCTTTCAAGTGGCAGAATTGAGTGATGAGACAAAGCAGGTGACAGGTGTATCAGGGGTTCGTATTACGGACATGGATGATGGTCCGGGTCGAGCGGCTGGTCTTTTAGAAGGTGATGTTATTGTGGCCCTTAATAGGCAAGTAATTGTTTCAGAGGAAAGTTTTTCAGCAATTATTGAGGAACTACCACCGACCGGGTTCGTGCCAGTCCGAATCCTCCGAGAAGGGCAAGGCACGACTATGGCCTTAGAGCTGTCTCCGTAAGCTATTTAAAAAATTTCGCTCCTTCAATATACGTTTACTGAGCTGTCCTTTGTCAGACTTAAGTCACATAAGAAATTTTTCGATTATTGCGCACATTGATCATGGGAAGTCGACTCTCGCAGATCGCTTTATCCAGCTATGCGGTGGACTAAGTGACCGAGAGATGGAGGCACAGATACTTGACAGTCTCGATATTGAACGGGAGCGTGGAATCACAATTAAGGCCCAAAGTGTCACCTTGCATTATCAGGCATTGAATGGGGAGCAGTACCAGTTGAATTTCATTGATACACCTGGACATGTTGATTTTACTTATGAAGTGTCCAGATCTCTGGCAGCTTGCGAGGGAGCTCTCCTTGTTGTGGATGCGGGGCAAGGCGTAGAGGCTCAATCGGTAGCGACTTGTTATACTGCTATCGATCAGGGATTAGAGGTGATTCCCGTATTGAATAAGATGGATCTGCCGCAAGCTGAGCCAGAAAAGGTGCGGACAGAAATCGAGGAAATAATTGGGCTGGACGCAACAGACGCTGTTTGCGCTTCTGCGAAAACCGGCTTGGGTGTTGAGCAGATTCTTGAGGATATCATCGTAAAAGTACCACCTCCTCAGGGTGACACTAACGGAGAACTTAAGGCATTAATAATTGACTCATGGTTTGATAATTATTTGGGCGTAGTGTCATTAGTCCGAGTTTTTGCAGGCAACCTTAAGAAAGGTGATAAAATAAAAGCGAAATCGATAGGGAAAGGGCACGTGGTAGATAGCGTTGGCGTGTTTACACCCAAGAGGAGTGAAATGGAGGAGCTGTCTGCGGGGGAGGTTGGGTTCGTTGTTGCTGGTATTAAAGATATTCATGGGGCACCCGTTGGCGATACCATACTATTGGCAAATAATTCCGAAGCAGAAGCACTTTCTGGTTTTAGAAAGATTCAACCACAGGTGTACGCCGGGCTGTTTCCTGTTTCGTCTGATGATTTTGAGAGTTTTCGTGATGCTCTTTCAAAACTTACCCTCAACGATGCATCTTTATACTACGAGCCGGAAAATTCTGATGCTCTGGGTTTTGGATTTCGATGCGGTTTCTTGGGGATGCTGCATATGGAAATCATTCAAGAGAGGCTTGAAAGAGAATATAACCTGTCATTAATAACAACGGCGCCAACCGTCGTGTATGAGGTTGTTCTCAATAATAATGATGTAATTAGGGTAGATAGTCCCTCACGTTTACCGGCGATAACAAATATTTTGGAAACGCGAGAGCCTATAGTTTTGGCAAATATCCTCGTTCCCCAAGAACACTTAGGAAGCGTCATTACTCTGTGTGTTGAAAAGAGAGGATCTCAGAAGGATATGCAGTTTATAGGTAAGCAAGTTTCTGTAAATTATGAAATCCCTATGAATGAAGTGGTGTTAGATTTTTTCGATAGACTTAAATCAGTGAGTAGAGGCTATGCTTCTTTGGACTATCACTTTGTCAGATTTGAAAAGTCCAATCTTGTTAGACTGGATATCTTGATTAACGGCGACAAAGTTGATGCGCTTGCCTTGATTGTTCATCGCGACCACGCTACTTCAAAAGGGAGATTATTGACTGAAAAAATGAAAGAACTGATTCCCCGGCAACTTTATGATGTAGCTATTCAAGCAGCAATAGGTGGTCAGATTATTTCAAGGCAAACAGTAAAGGCGTTGCGAAAAAATGTTACGGCAAAATGTTACGGTGGTGATATAACTCGGAAGAAAAAATTATTGGAAAAACAAAAGGCAGGTAAAAAACGCATGAAAAAAGTGGGGAATGTCGAGGTGCCTCAGGAAGCTTTTCTGGCGGTGTTAAAAGTGGATTCTTAGAACTATGGATATTGACTTTTCGTTAGTTCTTGTTCTTCTTGTAACGCTCTGCGGAGGGCTTTGGTTGCTGGACTCATTATTGTTGAGGCGATCTAGAATGGTTGCAATTGACGAGTATAATCGCAACCAAGCTAAAGGTAGAAAGAAAGATGAGATAGACCGTTCCTTAGTAGAATTGTCGAAAGAGCCTCTGGTAATTGAATATGCAAAATCATTTTTCCCAGTCTTATTTCTCGTATTAGTTTTACGTTCTTTTTTGATTGAGCCTTTTCAAATACCTACGGGATCGATGATTCCAACATTGAATGTTGGAGATTTCATTTTAGTAAATAAATACGCGTATGGAGTGAGGCTTCCTGTTATAGGGACTAAAATAGTTGATGTTGACCACCCTAAGAGAGGGGAGGTAATGGTCTTTATTCCGCCTCATGAAAACAAATATTACATAAAGAGGGTCATTGGCTTGCCCGGGGACACGATTCGTTACGAAGATAAAAGCCTCTATATCAATGGTGAGGCAATTCAGAAAGACTATATTGAAAATATTTTAGTAAATACCAGTATAGGTGAACTTTCGGGTACTCTATCAAATGAAATCCTCGGGAGTGTGACTCATCCGACTCAGCATATAGATGCTGCTGGAGGTCGACGACTCAGAACAACGTGGGTTGTACCAAGTGGTCACTACTTTATGATGGGCGATAATCGAGATAACAGTGCTGATAGTCGCGAGTGGGGACCTGTTTCAGAGGAGAATGTTGTTGGTAAGGCGATAGCAGTTTGGATGCATAAAGAGCCAGGTCTCAATCTGCCGACGTTTTTTGAAAATCGGCTGATAAAGTAATTAGTAGATTTTTCTGATCATAAAATAGAAATTAAATGACGAGAGAGCCAGATAAGCTTGAGCACGTTTTAAACTATAGTTTTTCTGATAAGAGTTTAGTTGAAACGGCTTTAACTCACCGAAGTTTTGGCGCCATAAATAATGAGCGCCTTGAATTCTTAGGGGACGCAATTTTAGGTTATGTGATTGCTAACAAACTTTTCGAAAGTTTCCCGTCCGCGCCCGAAGGAAACCTGAGTCGAATGCGCTCAGTTTTAGTCAATAAAGAAACATTAGCCTCAATTGCTCGAGACTTAGATTTGGGCGAATACATTCGGTTGGGCTCAGGTGAGACGAAAAGTGGTGGTAGTGAGCGCGACTCAATTCTTGCAGATGCTGTCGAAGCTCTTATTGCTGCTATCTATCTTGATTCTGGGCTTAAAAATTGCAACACGGTGGTCGAACTCTTATTTAAAAAGCGAATCGAAGAAAATTTGACAATCGATCAGCCGAAAGATGCAAAGACTAGACTGCAGGAGTTCGAGCAGGCGATTGGACATGGTTTGCCGGAGTATACCGTTATGAAGATTGAGGGAGAGGCCCATCAGCAGATCTTTCATGTCCAGTGCAAAGTTCAAGGCCGCGCTGAACCGCAGGTTAGCTTTGCCTCTAGTAAAAGGCTAGCCGAGCAGGGGGCTGCAAAAAAAGTGCTCCAAATTTTAGAAGACGATCATTGAAAAAAGATGCGGATTCAGTAAAGACTTTCTGTGGCTATATAGCCATTGTTGGAAGGCCTAATGTAGGAAAGTCTACTCTCCTTAATCACCTTCTTCGTCAGAAAATAAGCATTACTTCCCGGAAGCCTCAGACTACCCGCCATCGGATTTTAGGAATAACAAGCGAAAACCAATACCAGTGTGTTTTTGTTGACACGCCTGGCTTAAATACGGCGCAAAAGAAAATACTAAATCGAATCATGAATGAAACGGTATTGAATGTAGTTGCGGATGTTGATGTAGTAGTATTCGTGATAGAAACGCTTAAATTTAACGAAGGTGACCTTCAGGTATTAGCTTTATTAGAGCGGATTGACGTTCCAGTTATATTAGCAATTAATAAAATTGATTTGATTAAAGCAAAGGACTCTTTTTTGCCGCACATCGATAAGCTTTCTAAATTATTTGAGTTCAGGGAAGTCGTGCCAATCTCTGCTGCTACTGGTTATAACGTAGAGAAAATTGCCGAATTGACAAAAAACTTGCTCCCCGAGGGTCAATTTCTTTTTCCTAGAGATCAAATTACTAATAGAAGCTCAAGATTTCTAGCTGCAGAACTCATTCGCGAAAAAATAACTCGACAATTAGGTGAAGAGGTACCCTATGAAGCAACTGTTGAGGTGGAGAATTTCGTAGAGGATGGAAAAATACTGAAGATTGATGGTCTTATATTGGTCGATAAGCCAGGACAAAAAAAGATTATTATTGGTAAAGGGGGTAGCCGATTAAAGCGTATTGGCTCAAATGCTCGAGAAGACATGGAAAAAACTTTCGAGAAAAAGGTTATGTTAAATCTTTGGGTAAAAGTGAAAAGTGGATGGGCGGATGATCAACGAGCATTGCAAAGCTTGGGTTATTTTGAATAAAGTTATGGGTTATGGATAATCGAGTCCAATTGCAGCCGGCTTATGTGCTTTTCAGTCAACCGTTTCAAAATACTAGCTTAATGGTTGATTTTTTTACTATTGATTATGGCCGAATCAGAGTCATTGCAAAGGGCGCTCGGCGTCGAACTTCAAAATATCGGGCGCTTCTCCAACCTTTCCATCCGCTGTTAATTGCATTTAGTGGTAGAGGTGAAGTTAAAACCTTAGGATATCTAGAGTCTGGTTTTGGAGCAATTGTACTGAAGGGCGAGAGACTTTTTAGCGGGCTTTACCTCAATGAGATATTGTGTCGGTTACTACACAACTATGAAGAACACAAATCTCTCTATAAAAGTTATCAAGACACTTTGGTATCTTTGCAAGGCCCGGGTGACCTAGAAAATATATTACGAGTCTTTGAGTTAAGATTACTTGCGGAGCTTGGGTATGCCATTAATCTAAGCGATGACTATGTAACAAACGAGCCGATCATGAAAGGCAAGTTATATAAATTTATTCCAGATTTTGGTTTTGAAATGGTAATTTTGTCAAAAGGTGAAGAATTCCCTAATAACGTATTTGAGGGTGAAACGTTGGTCGCCATTAGAGAAATGGATATGGAAGGTAAGACAGTAGCAAAATCAGCTAAGCGTCTTTTGCGATTGGCGTTCGCCTCACTATTGGGAGAGAAGCCGCTAAACAGTCGAAATCTTTTTGCGTCGAATTAATTTGATTAGAGGAAGTTGAAACTAAATGTTTACTTTATAGAACATAGTGTAAAGTGTAGAATAATTTTCGCTAATCAATTTCTAATACGTCCCTACTGAACATGACATACCCAACAATCGAGAGCCTGATAGGAAACACGCCTCTGGTCCAGTTGCAACGGTTGCCAGGTCGCACCACTAATAAAATTTTAGTCAAATTAGAAGGGAATAACCCCGCGGGCTCTGTAAAAGATAGGCCTGCTTTGGGTATGATCGAACAAGCAGAGATACGTCAAGAAATTTCGCCAGGTGACAGGCTTATCGAGGCTACAAGCGGTAACACGGGCATAGCTTTGGCAATGGTTGCAGCTATTAAGGGTTACAAGATGACCTTGATAATGCCAGACAATCTCAGTGACGAACGGAAAGCAGCCATGATTGCTTATGGTGCTGAATTGATTCTGGTCTCTGAGCAAGATGGAATGGAGGGAGCGAGAGACTTAGCTTTGAATCTTCAGGAACAAGGTCGCGGTAAAGTTCTTGACCAATTCGCAAATCAAGATAATCCTGACGCCCATTATTCAAGAACTGGACCTGAGATCTGGAAAGGAACGAATGGTGAAGTAAGTCACTTTATAAGCTCTATGGGGACTACAGGGACAATTATGGGCGTTTCCCGTTATTTGAAGGAGAAGAATAAGGATATCCAGATATTAGGGCTGCAACCTACTGATGGCTCAAAAATTCCAGGGATCAGACGCTGGCCAAAGGAATACCTGCCGAGGATCTTTAATATAAGGCGTGTAGATAAAGTGATCGATGTAGATCAGCAAGATGCTGAGAATACTATGAGGGCGTTGGCTGTCGATGAGGGAATATTCTGTGGCGTCTCTTCGGGAGGTTCTGTATTTGCCGCATTGCAGCTTTCAGCTCGGGTGGAGAATGCTACGATTGTCGCTATAATTTGCGACCGGGGTGATCGTTATCTTTCCACAGGAGTATTTGCACCTCCTGAAGCGCCGCTGTCTAACTGAACTGGATAAGTTAATTGGCTAAACGTCGTCATCGCCGCACCGCTCTTAAAAACGATCCAGTTGAAATTGCGATAGAAAGCATGAGTAATGAAGGTCGCGGCGTTTCTCATATCAATGGCAAGGTTGTGTTTGTTGAAGGTGCTTTGCCAAAAGAAATTGTTAAGGCGGCCTACCAAACCAATAGAAGTCAATATGCAGAGCTGAGAACTACCGAGGTAATTACTCAATCTCCTGACAGGGTTGAGCCCCCATGCACATATGCTGGTGCTTGCGGAGGTTGCACTTTGCAACATTTAAACAATGATTCACAGCTAACGTTCAAGGAAGGTGTGTTGCTCGAACAACTTGAACACGTAGCAGGTTTGCAAGCGAAGGATTTCGTCGTTTTGCCTAAACTTAGAGCTAAAGTTTTGGGTTACCGGCGAAAAGCTCGGCTTGCGGTGCGCCATGTCGTAAAAAAAGGTGGTGTCTTAGTTGGTTTTAGAGAGAAGAATAGCGGTTTCATTATGGACATGCAGAGTTGTCAAGTCCTTCATCATGAGGTGAGTGCTCTGATTAATCCTCTGCGCCTAATGCTCACATCGCTGGATGCGTCATCCGATATCCCTCAAATAGAGGTTGCTGTGGGTGACAGTGAAGCAGATGGGGCCGAGGGAAAGTTTATTGCTTTGGTTTTTCGACACCTCAATGATCTAAGTGATAAAGATTTAGAAGTGATTTTAGATTTCGGTCTAACCAATGCTGTTCAAATATATTTACAACCAGAAGGGGTTGACTCTGTAAAGAAAATATTTCCAAAAGATGGCGTTCCTCGGTTGTACTATTCACTGCCGGGCCATTCCTTAAATATAGGTTTCCATCCCCTGGATTTCACGCAAATTAATGGTGAAATGAACGTGATGATAATCGATAGGGTGATTGAGATACTGGACTTGCAAAAGAATGACTCCGTACTTGACCTGTTTTGCGGGCTGGGGAACTTTACGCTACCAATAGCTAAAAAAGTGCGACGTGTGACTGGCATAGAAGCGAGCGCCGAAATGGTCAAGCGAGCCAGGGAAAATGCGCTTAACAACAATATTTCTAATGCTGAGTTTAATGTCGAGGATTTATACAAAGCGCCCTTAAGTGGTTCGTGGGCGACTGATCATCACACAAAAGTCATGTTAGATCCTCCTCGAACAGGTGCTAGTGAGGTTATACCCCTTTTAACGAGACTAAAGCCAGAAAAAATTGTTTATGTTTCTTGCAATCCAGTGACGCTCGCTAGAGACGCTAATATTTTAGTCTCTAATGGATTCAAATTGAAGTCTGCTGGTGTTATGGATATGTTCCCGCACACAAGTCATGTGGAGTCAATTGCTGAATTTGCACCAAAATGATTAGAGAGCAATAAGGTAACTAAATGAGAAAGGAATTATTCGATAAGAAAAATGCTATTGAAAAATTGCGAGATGTAATGGTCATGCTCCGCCATAAAGACTATGGTTGTCCTTGGGACCTTGAGCAGACTTTAGATTCTTTAATGTCTCACACGATTGAGGAGACGTATGAAGTAATTGATGCAATTGAAAAGAAAGATATGAGTGAATTGGTTGATGAATTAGGCGATTTACTCTTTCAGGTAATTTTCTATGCTCAGATAGCTGATGAAGAAAATTTATTTGATTTTGATGATGTTGCTAATGCAATTGTATTAAAGTTACTTCGCCGTCATCCTCATGTGTTTCCAACGGGTGAAGTCTCAAGTTTTGGAGAAGGATCAAATATCTCCGCGAGTGAGGTTAGTACTAATTGGGATCTCATCAAACTCGTTGAAAAAGAGAAAAAATCGGAAATAGTAGGTAAGAAAAATCGAAAGAGCGCACTTGACGATTTGCCAAAGGCATTCCCTGCTCTTTTGAGGAGTATTAAGCTGCAAAGGCGGGCAGCGAAAGTAGGATTTGACTGGTCGGAAATATCTGAGGTAATTTCAAAGCTAAAGGAAGAAATAACTGAATTAGAAGAAGCTATAAATCTAAAAGACAAAGAGAAAACTTCGGCTGAGCTAGGTGATGTGCTCTTTTCTGCAGTAAATGTTGCGAGACATGCGGCTGTCGATCCTGAATCGGCTTTACGAGAAGCGAATTCAAGGTTCGAAAACAGATTTACTTGGATTGAGGGTCAGCTTGAGAAGGAAGGGAAAATTGTGAAAGATGTGGGAATTGATGAATTAAATAAGCTTTGGAGCCAAGCTAAATTGACCGAGCTAAAATAATAAATAATTATGAATTAAGTGGGAGATTAGAATGCGAATAATTTTATTGGGCGCACCAGGGGCTGGCAAAGGAACTCAGGCTCAATTTATTTGTGAGAAGTACGGTATTCCTCAAATTTCTACGGGCGATATGCTGAGAGCGGCAGTCAAGGCGAAGTCGGACCTTGGCAAGCAGGTAGAGGAGGTTATGGTTTCTGGCGGCTTGGTAACAGACGATATCATTATTGCGTTAGTTAAAGACCGTATTAAGGAAAGTGACTGTGGTAATGGCTTCTTATTTGACGGCTTTCCAAGAACCATTCCTCAGGCAGCAGCATTGATAGAGGGCGATATTCAAATTGATATTGTTTTAGAGATTGATGTAAATGATGATGAAATTGTAAAACGTCTTAGTGGTCGAAGAGTGCATGTGGAATCTGGCCGCACCTATCATGTTGTTTATAACCCTCCGAAATTAGCAGGCGCGGATGATGTTACTGGTGGAGAGCTGATTCAGCGAGAGGACGACAAAGAAGAAACCATTCGTAATCGTTTAAATGTATACCACTCCCAAACTAAACCTTTAGTGGACTTTTATACAAAATTATCTAATTCCGACACAAACGTTCGTGTAATAAAGGTAAATGGTTTGGCTAAAGTTGACGCAATAAGGGAAGAAATTTTTAAGACTCTCTAATCATCCTTAGCTCAACGTAACGTGGTTTAACTTTTTTATTTTGATTCTAATTGAAACTTAACACTTACGTTATTTAATTTTTCATTGATAATTACTCAAAACTTCACTATAAGTTCCAGAAGAACAATCGGATTATCAATTTAAAGTTAGAATTTTGTAAAAATTCAATACTTTTTCTTAAAGTTTTCTACTTAACTAGCGAAATATCTTGTTGATACCTTACACAAGTGTATTTGTTACGTGTTGAAAAAAGTTGGCGAGTTTTACATAGTAGTGACCTAGTTTTGTTTTATGTTATGTTTGAAGGATTAGCTAGGGTAAAAGTTTGGTGGATAAAGCAGAAGAAAGAAAAACTCGCCGCATCAAAAAGGTAATAGATAGTGCTGAATTGAGAAGGGCAAATTTGGTTGTTGGAAAATTTCAGAAACAATTAAACGAACTCAAGAAAGTAACTAGTAAAAGTCGAGAAGAAAAGAAAAAGGCGAATGGCCTTTCTGCTGTTTCCAGAGCGAAACAAGAAAGTAAAGTTGAGAAGTTAAAAAAAAGAGGTGGGGGAAAAGAAGCACTAAAAGTTGCAACACTAAGTGCAAAAATAAGAACAGCAACGGCTAAGGCGAGGGCGATTAAAAACGCTCTTAGAGCCAAGGCAAGAAAAGAGGCAGAGGCGGAGAAGGCTGAGGCAGATTTAGAGAAGGCGATAGCCGCTTTTGTTGCTAAATGGAAAAGGAAAAGAGCGAATGCTGATGCAGCGATAGCTGTTAAGCGGGCTCGGAGAGCTGCGTTAAGGGCAAGGATTGCTGCTAAAAAGGTAGCTCAGAAGGAGAAGGATACTGCTAAGGCGGTCGCTGAAAACGCGAAGCAAGCGGCAAGAAAGGCAGCAAAAAGGAAAACATTAACTCGAAAAAAGACGGGGAAGACTATGGCTAAGAAAAAGGTAGCAAAAAAGAAGAAGGCACCTGCAAAACGAAAGGTGGCTAAGAAAAAAGTAGCAGTTAAACGGAAAGCGGTGAAGAAGGCCGTGAAGCGTAAGGCTGTTAAGAAGGTAGCTAAGAAGAAGGTAGCTAAGAAGAAGGTAGCCAAGAAGAAGGTAGCTAAGAAGAAGGTAGCTAAGAAGAAGGTAGCTAAGAAGAAGGTTAAAAAGAAGGCAGTTAAGCGAAAAGCACCAGCTAAGAAAAAGGCTGCTAAGAAAAAAGTAGCCAAGAAGAAGGTGGCTAAGAAGAAAGTGGCTAAGAAAAAGAAAAAGACTGTAAAACGACGCGCTGCCGCTAAAAAGGCCGTTAAGCGTAAGGTTGCAAAGCGTAAAGCGCCAGCTAAAAAGAAGGCTGCTAAGAAAAAAGTAGCTAAAAAGAAGGCGGTTAAGCGTAAGGCGCCTGCTCGAAAGAAGGCTGCTAAGAAAAAAGTAGCCAAAAAGAAGGCGGTTAAGCGTAAATCACCTGCTAAGAAGCGCAAAGCGCCCGCTAAGAAGAAAGTAGCAAGAAAGCCAGCTAAGAAAAAGGTTGTGCGAAAGAAGCGTTAGAACGGGCTGGAGCGAGTGTTAGCCATATCAGCTATCTAGGATTCCTTATTCTAGACCTGTTGATAACTCGTCTTTGAAAAATCCTCCTTAGTGTGTATTAGGGAGGATTTTTCGTTCCTTGTGAATTAAACTCTCCGAAATGAACTATGTACTTGCCATCGACACCAGCGGATTAGAGACTCGCGTAGGTCTATCATGCTTCGGTACGGTTACGGAGAAACATTGCACTGAACCAAAACGAGCGTCTCAGCAACTGCTGTGTCTCGCAGAGCAGGCGCTGGCGGAAGCGGAAGTGCGGATCTCCCAGCTTGACGGAATTGGAGTTGTAATTGGCCCTGGGTCGTTTACGGGGCTGCGAATTGGGATTGCAGTAGCCCAGGGATTAAGTATTTCCCATGGTATTCCTTTGGTAGGTGTATCTACCATGGCCTTGTCAGCGAAATCTGCGTGCTCTGAGCTTGGTGATGGTTTTTTCCTGGTTAGTCAAATTGCGAGACTTAGCGAAATGTACATTGGCGCATACCGATGTGAGTCTGGTACCCCTAGTTTGGTTAGTAACGAGTTTGTCTTAGACTTGAATGCCGAATTTAAAACCCCATCAGAGATCATAGAAAATAAATGGATTGGAGTAGGCGGTGGTTGGTCAGAAAGAAATAAAATTGAAGAGGCATTAGGTCTTGAGCTACGTAGGAACATAATTGAGCCTGAGTACAGAATTAGAAACTTGCTCGATCTTTGCGTCGACAGACTTAAAGAACCCGAAAATATAAATGGTAATTTGGTGCTGCCAAATTATATTAAAGAGCCTGACTATTCAGTAACTAAGTCATAGTGGACATAAATCTCTTCCAAGCAACAGTTCTAGGTCTTATTCAAGGTTTAACCGAATTTCTACCGATATCTTCTTCGGCCCATTTGCAAATACCCAGAATTTTATTCGATTGGAGTGATCAGGGGCTAACATTCGATGTGGCGCTCCATTTCGGCTCGCTTGTAGCCGTGTTGGTGTACTTTAGAGATGATATTGTAGAGTTGATCAAGGCGGGCTTTGCAAGAGTTGCATACAAAAAAAAATCTTCTTACGCTGACCTTTTTATTTTATTAATTATAGCTACTTTACCAGCAGTTCTTTTTGGTTTTTTATTCAACGAAATTACTGAAAAATATGCGCGGTCAACCGAAGTAGTGGCAATTTTTACACTAGTATTCGCTTTGGTGTTATTTTACGCAGACCGAAAAGGTTCCCTCGGTCGCTTATTGAAGGAAATGACTTGGAAAGATGCTTTCTATATAGGCATGGCACAATCGATAGCTCTTATACCTGGCACATCTCGATCTGGTATTACTATGACCGCTGCCTTGTTGCTTGGATATGATCGAAAATCAGCGGCAAAATTCTCTTTTCTTATGTCTATACCAGTAATTTTCGGAGGTAGTCTTCTCAGGTCAACTGATTTGATTGGCTCCTCGTTAATTGAATTAAATGTTCCGATTTTGTTCTATGGAGCTCTAGTTTCCGGAACAGTAGCTTATCTATGTATTTCTTTCTTTCTTTCCCTGATAGAGCGAATTGGTTTTTTTCCTTTCGTGCTCTATAGGGTTCTCATGGCAGTTATTCTTTTGTCAATGAGCCTGAATTAGGCTTCTTGTGAAGATCTTTATTGTCTATAAAAGCCATGATCCTGGCCACTTAGAGCAAAGATTACGAGAAAAAACAGATTTAACTTTAATCGCTTACGGAGATATTTCCAAATATCCTTTGGATGGCTATTTGTATTTTTCCCAAGGAGTTTTAAAGCTACAGCTAATTTCAGTGGCTAGGATGGGGCCTTTGTTCGTATCGTTTAATCAATTAGAGCGCCGAGCAAAAGATTCTTTATTCCAGCAAGGTCTTATTAAAGCGGTGGGTATCGGGAAAGGCAAGCGACCCTCAATTGTCGATGGCACAGCGGGTTTGGGATCTGATAGCTTCTTAATGGCCTCAACTGGGAGTACTGTCTCTCTTTTTGAGAGGAACTCAATCATATATGAATTATTGAGTGATGGTCTGCGCCGGTATGAGTCGAAAGGAGCAAATGCGCTGGGGGTTTTGGGGAGAATGCACCTTGAAAAAAGAGATTTTCTTAAGTGTGATGATCTGAAGGCCAGTCATGAAGTCGTCTATCTCGATCCGATGTTTCCAATAACAAAAAAAAATAGCCTATCCAAGAAGCCCATGCATTACTTACAGACAATCCTTCGGGAAGAGACAGATGAATTTGAAATGATTTCATTAGCTAGGCAAATCGCAACAAAAAGAATTGTTGTTAAGAGAGGTATTCAATCACCTCCTTTAGCAGGCCAAGACGCGGACATCACTTATCGCGGAAGTAGTAGTAGGTTTGATGTCTACTTACTCTAAGACCTTAAAGACTTATTTTTGATTGATAGCGATCAGAATTTTCTCATAAATAGTACTCAGCTGCTCAATATCGTCGATTTGCACACATTCGTTTACCTTATGGATAGTCTTGTTTGATGGACCTAACTCGACTACTTGGGCCCCAGTTGGAGCAATGAAGCGACCGTCTGAAGTTCCTCCGGCAGTAGAGAGCAGCGGTTTCTTACCGACAACGTTCTGAACACTATCCGAGATTATCTCAATGAAATCGGATGCCTGGGTTAGAAATGGCTTTCCTGAGAGGCTCCATTCGATCTCGTAGTCTAAAGTATGTTTATTTAATATGTTTACCACACGCTCTTTTATTAATTCGTCATCAGTTTCAGTTGAGTAGCGGAAATTAAAGTCTATTTCTATATCGGCTGGGATTACGTTACTCACGCCAACTCCCGCATGGACATTCGAAATTTGAAAACTAGTTGGCGGAAAATGCTCGTTTCCCCTATCCCAAGTCTCTGAAACTAGCTCACTTAACATAGGTGCGGCTATATGAATCGGGTTTTTTGCAAGGTGAGGATAAGCGACATGTCCTTTTACGCCTAGTAACTTGAGTTTCCCATTCAACGAGCCGCGGCGGCCTATTTTTATGGTATCCCCTAAGGACTCGGAGGAGCTGGGTTCTCCAACAAGGCAATAATCAATCTTTGTATTACTTGAGTCAAACGCTTCAATTACACGTTTGATTCCGTTGATCGCGGGACCTTCTTCGTCACTGGTTACCAAGTAAGCTAATTTAAAATTGAGAGTGTTATTAGCCAGAAATCTTTCAATTGCAGTAACCATTGCTGCAAGACTAGACTTCATGTCTGCCGCCCCCCGCCCAAAGAGAAATTTATCTCTCACAGTGGGGGTAAAGGGAGCACTGTCCCAAGATTCAATAGGTCCAGGCGGAACAACATCTGTATGACCAACAAATGTGAAAAGGGGGCCGGAATCTCCGATAACAGCCCAAAGATTAGAGACATCCTCAAAATTAAGATAGTCGATTGAAAAGCCGGCTTGGCTTAATCGCTTTGCTAGCAACGATTGACAGCCTCCATCGTCAGGTGTCACCGAGGGGAGTTCTATCAATTGCTCTGCGAGTTTCCTGGTCTCAGACATTCGAAATCCTAGTTGTGAGAGTGAAGTTCTTCATTTAGTGAGATGCTGCTCGCATCTGGTATACATTCAACATTGCCACTCAGGGAATTACGTCTAAAGACGAGATTCTTAACAGAACTAATATCTTTTGCCTTAACGACTTCAATTAAAACCCCGTTCTCATCAAGCCTGTTAATTTTCATTCCTGCGGTAACATACAAGCCTGCTTCGATAGTACAGCCGTCGGCGAGTGGAAATCCGATTCCAGCATTGGCTCCTATCAAGCAATTCTCGCCCACCGAGACTAACTCAGTACCACCTCCCGAGAGGGTTCCCATGGTGCTCGAGCTACCACCAAGATCACTTCCCGAGCCAACAAGAACCCCGGCTGAGATTCTACCTTCGATCATGGCAACACCTTCAGTACCTGCATTAAAATTTACAAAGCCCTCATGCATAACTGTAGTGCCGTCACCAATATAAGCGCCAAGTCTTACTCGAGAGGTGTCAGCTATTCTTACTCCTGAGGGAACGAAATAATTTGTCATTCTAGGAAATTTATCAACAGAATCGATACTCAGCATTTCACCCTTTGCTCTTGCCGCTAACTGACTTGACGGTAAGTCAATTAAGTCGATTGGGCCATGATTTGTCCAAGCAATATTTTTCAAGACCCCAAATAAGCCATTCAAATTTATGCTGTTGGGTTTTGCGAGTCTATGTGAAAGTAGGTGAAGCTTTAAGTAGGCTTCCGGTATTGTAGTAGGAGCAACGTCCTCTACTTGTAGCACCAAAATTGATGTTTTGGCCGCTGACACCCCGTCGAAAATGCCTGCTTGGTCCTCAAATAGTCCTTCCTTAAAACTTTCGCGAATCTGGTCAGCTTGCCTTTCACTTAACTCTATGAATCCTGCAGTCTTTAGGCTCGATATTTCTAGCAATCTTTTAGTTTCTAATTCATTAACGTCCACTTTTGGTCTTGGATAAAATACTTCAATTATCTCCCCGTTTGAATTCTTTGTTCCAATCCCAAATGCGTAACTGTGAAGTTCTTTAATCATTAGTCTAATCCTCAAGCCTTATTCTAAGATCTTACCTGCTAATAATTTCTCATTAAAACCAAGTATCCACTCGCCATCAATCTCAAATATCGGACGGGTTATCAATGATGGCTGTTCTTTTATCAATTTTCTCGCAGTGATTTCGTCCAATGAATTTCTCGAGTTTTCCGATAATTTTCTCCAAGTAGTGCCGCGCTTATTTATAATTTCATTGTAAGAAAAGCATTGTAGAAGATTATCGGCTAAATTCTGATCGCATCCCATAACCTTGTAATTGTGAAACTGATATCGCGCACTATGTTTATCAAGCCAAGTTTTTGCTTTTTTGACTTTGTCGCAATTTGGTATTCCATAAATCGTAATCATATATTTTTCTTATATTTGAACTAAAGTCGATTCTTTAATTGATACTTTATCTCGGCGCATAGTTCCTCCGATTGATTTTTTTGGTTTATTGGGTGACCTTTATTAGTAGTAACAAAGAATAAGTCCTCTACTCTTTCTCCTAATGTAGTTATCCGAGCATCCTTTATATTGATTTCATTTGTGGCCAAAACCTCTCCTACGCAAGCTAGTACGCCCGATTGATCTGGGCAGTTTATTTCTAGCATAGAGTAATTTCTATCTGGTGAATCTATTAATGTTACCTCGATGCTTTTAGCGAAGTACTTCTCTTTACGTGTTCGACGAATTTTTGGTGCTTTGAGATTTTTATAGCCTCCAGTAAGTGAGGCTCTAAGTAGTTCTATTATTTCAGATTTGCGCTGCACGTTTTCCCCAATGGGAAACCCTTCATTTTCAAGAATCGTAAAGGTGTCCATACAATGGTTATGAGATGAAGTAAAAATGCGGGCTTCCTGTATATTAAGGTTCAGTTTTTCGAATGCAGCAGTGCACATAGCGAACAAGTAATCTGCGTTGAGGGTGTATATGAAGACCTGAGTTGCCCCCTCTCCAGAAGAGATAGCATCAGTGTCTTTTACCAGTATTAGTGGGCCAGAGCTTTTAAAATTAATTATCCCTTCAGTATGCCAAACAATATTTGCAACGGATTCGCGGACGAAATATTCGTCATCGGCTAAGTTCCAAACTTGCTTCACTTCGCGTAATGAAACGTCTTTCTCGTCAAGTAACTTGAGTGCGCTATCTTTCTTATCAGATATTCGCTCTTCGCGATTAATAGTTTTTTCCAAGCCGGATCTCAAGGCGCGCCTGGTATTTTGATATAGCTGTCTTAGTAGTGTTGCTCTCCAACTATTCCATAGTTCTGGATTCGTTGCGCAAATATCTGCGACAGTCATGGTGTATAGGTAATCGAGGTGAAGTTTGTCTCCCATCTGTTCAGCAAATTCCTTTATAACAACTGGATCGTTAGTATCTTTTCGTTGCGCTGTTATAGACATAAGAAGATGTTTTTCCACTAACCAAGATACTAAGCTCGTATCCCACTCACTTAATTTGTGACGCGCACAAAAATTTTTGGCGTCAGTTTTACCAAGCTCACTGTGGTCGCCACCGCGACCTTTTGCGATGTCATGATATAAGCCTGCAATATACAAAAGTTCCACTTTAGGCAAATTTTTAAAAATGTGAGCTGCGATGGGGAAAGATTCGGAGGCTTGAGGCAATCGAAATTTACGCATATTTTCAACCACTTGTAGTGTATGCGCGTCGACTGTGTAAATATGAAATAAATCGTGCTGCATTTGACCAGTTATTCTTCCAAATTCTGGTAAATACAATCCGAGAACACCGTACCTGGCCATGCGACTCAATTGGAGACTCATGTGGTTTTGAGTACGAAGAAGCTTAATAAACAATTCGATGTTTCGCTTGTCTTGCCGAAACGAATTGTCAATCAATGTCCGATTTTCAAGAATTAGACGAATTGTCGATGCTCTGATCCCCTTAATAGTTGGGTTGTCACCCATTAAGACGAAAATTTCTAGTAAAGCAAACGGGCTTTGTTTGAAAACTTTAGAATTTATTACCTCGATATAGCCATTTCGTAATTGGAATCTACTATTTAAAGGTTTTATTCCGTTCTGCTCATGGTTTCGGAATACTGTTTCGTTAAGATATTGGAGGATGACGTCGTTGAGTTCGCTTAAGTTTGCAACCTCTCGGTAGTAGAGTTTCATTAGCTTTTCTACAGCAAGGCTCTTCTCATCGTCTTCTAATCTGAAAAGTTTGGCTAGTTCTCTTTGTTTATCAAAAAGCAGCCTTTCCTCGCTGCGGGATTCGAGCATGTGAAGTCCGTAGCGAATTTTCCATAAAAATTCCTGCCCTTTCTTCAAGGTTGTGTATTCTGGCTCCGCGAGAAATCCTAGTTCAACTAAATCTTTGAATGAATTCGTTCCAAATTTGCGTTTACAGACCCAGGAAATAGTTTGAATGTCTCTGAGTCCGCCGGGAGAGGTTTTAACATTTGGTTCGAGGGCATAGTCAACGCCAAGATATTTTTGATGACGTACAACTTGCTCATTCAGTTTTGCTGCGACGAACTTCCTAACAGGCCAAACCCGCTCGGTGTGTGTGGCTTGATACATTTGGCTGTATAAATCAGGGTTCCCTGTTAATAAGCGTGATTCCATTAACGCTGTAGCAACTGTTATATCCTTGACTGCTTCTTGTCGGCACTGTCGAATTGACCTCACGCTATGTCCTGGTTCTAAGCCAATGTCCCACAGCATGGTGAGGAATGAGCTTATATAGTCTCTGTATTTATTATTCCACCCGTGCTCTGTTAACACGAGGAGGTCGACATCGGAGTGCGGTAATAATTCGCCTCGACCATAGCCCCCAACCGCTATCAAGCTAATGTCTCTTGGATCTGGCCAAGTGAGTGCTTTCCATGCCAGCTTGAGAATTTCGTCTACAACCCAAGCTCTTCCTTTTACGATGTGCTCGATATTGTGATCATTTCGATAGCGGTCGTTTAGGATTTCATTCGATTTCTCTCGAGCTTTTCGGAGCAAAGGAATGGGGCTTCCGGCTTGACTGATCGAGGACTTTAAACTTTCAATGTCGAGAAGGTCATTGTCTGCTACGAATTCAGCGATCTGATATTCAGGTAACGCCTTTGATTTGAATCTGAAAAACCTCAAAATCTCTCTTCTGATCGACGTGTAAGTACTTCGCACCCAGTGCTAGTGACGGCCAATGTATGTTCCCATTGCGCTGAAAGACGACGGTCTTTGGTTGTAACAGTCCATCCGTCCTTCGTCGACAATTTAGTGTGTCGTGTTCCAGCATTGAGCATTGGTTCGATAGTAAATGTCATCCCTTCCGTTATTTCAATACCTTGATTAGGTGCTCCGTAATGAAGAACTTGGGGGTCTTCATGAAATACTCTTCCTATGCCATGCCCGCAATATTCACGGACTATAGAGTAATTATGAGCTTCACCGTGTTGCTGTATTATGTGACCGATATCGCCAAGTTTGATTCCTGGTCGGACTAACTCAATAGCTTTGTAGAGGCATTCTTGAGTCACTCGAACAAGCCTCTTTGCATGATCTGGTGTTTTGCCTACGAAGAACATTTTACTCGTGTCACCATGAAAACCATCTTTGATAACGGTCACATCAATATTGATAATATCGCCCGATTTCAGGGTCTTTTCATCACTCGGGATCCCGTGGCAAATTACATGGTTAATTGATGTACAAATGGATTTTGGAAACCCATTGTAATTAAGAGGCGCAGGGATCGCTTTTTGAGCTTTGACGATAAAATCATGGCAAATACTATCTAACTCTCCGGTACTTACTCCGGCAACCACGTGCT
>ERZ802830.526-NODE-526-length-38181-cov-27.2477_pt1 | contig 38181 bp, 37 predicted proteins | sample MGYA00345654_ERZ802830 | MGnify/ENA primary metagenome ERZ802830 (study PRJEB30503, sample SAMEA104212375) | marine metagenome | biome: Westerlies Biome; feature: [SRF] surface water layer (ENVO:00010504) within the epipelagic zone...; material: water... | reverse complement strand
TAAATTATTTTTCATAATGTAATGTTTAGTTAATTATTTATTTTGAATTAATAATCCAAAACTATGTTAAATAGAACTTAAACATATAAAAATGGGGGGTTTAATGCCAATATTTACATATAATAAAAAATAAACCCCCTAAAAATAGGGGTATAATAAAATTTATGTGCGTTTTTTGATAATGGTGGTGCTAAAACTGCTTATGCAATATCATTCCAGCATAAATACAAGCCAATCCCAGTATAAAAGTGCCGATACTGTAAATGAAGAAGTTAAATAACTGGCCTTGCTCAATAAAGCGCATATTTTCCAATGTGAAAGTGGAAAAGGTGGTAAGTCCTCCGCAAAAGCCTACTGCCAACAACATATGCTGCGTATTGGATACGGAAGATCTTGTGCTGAGAAAACCCAGTAGCAACCCCAATAGCAAACAGCCTATCGCATTTGCGATTAGTGTAGCAAATGGCAATTGTGGGGATATGGGTTTAAGAACGAGTCCTATGGTATATCGGAAAAGGCTTCCAAGCCCCCCGCCAATAAAAACGAGTAAAAAAGAAATGCCGTTCATGTTACACGATGCTTTTTAGCCCTACCAACAAGCTGACAAAAATTAAAAAGCCGATAAGCACCCAAAAACTCCCTTTGAAATATTGCTTGCTTTTTTGTTTGTCCTTTTTGTAGCTGTATATAATGGCAAAAGTGAAGCTTACTATAAAAAAAAGGGCAAAAATCAATTGACCGATGCTGAACATAATGTTATTTTTAGCGAAACTATAAAAAAATGCAAGACCAATTAGATGCAGTAGCAGCATTTCACAAAGCCTTTGGTGTGGGAGTCGCTCAAAAACCAACGGCAACAACAGCTAAAGACATATTAAACTTGCGCCACAGATTGATGGCTGAGGAAAACGAAGAATACCTTGAAGCAGCAAATAACAACGATTTGGTAGAAGTGGCCGATGCACTTGGTGACATGCTCTATATATTGTGCGGAACCATACTCACTCATGGCATGCAACACATCATTGAAGATGTATTTGCAGAAATTCAGGACAGTAATATGAGTAAACTCGGTTTAGATGGAAAACCCATATACAGAGAAGATGGTAAGGTAATGAAAGGACCTAATTACAGGCGTCCAGATTTAAAGCAGTTTTTAGACTAGTCACAAACCTTACAGCGCCAGTTAAATGGGTCTTCAGCGTTATTGTACTGTATATCCATCAACTTTTCTTTTAGCATAAGTGCATAACTATTTTCTGGAAGTGGGGTTTCAAACTTTTCCCCTTTATAACCAAAACCGTCGATGGTTTGAACGACAACGGCAGTACCACTGCCAAAAATTTCAAGCAGTGTACCAGATTTTGACGCTTCAATAAGTTCAGCAACACGAAGCATACGCACCTCTGTTTTGAGCCCCAAGTGTTTGGCCAAGTCCAAGATGCTTTTTCTTGTAACACCATCTAAGATGCTGTCGCTTGTTGGTGCCGTAATAAGCGTGTCGCCAATGCGAAAGAACAGATTCATGGTACCCGCTTCTTCGATGTAATCGTGCGTGGCAGCATCCGTCCAAATGACTTGTTGGTAGCCTTCGTTTTTCGCCAATTGTGTGGGGTAAAACTGACCTCCGTAGTTTCCAGCTGCTTTGGCATAGCCAGTGCCCCCTTGCGGTGCACGACTGTAATGATCGGCAATTTTGACGCGAACCTCACCCCCGTAATAACTGGCAACAGGTGCGCAAATGATCATAAATCGATATTCGGTTGCAGCAGAGGCTTGAACACCTGCTTGAGAAGCAAAAACAAATGGCCTCACATATAATGAATTTCCCTTTCCTGCTTTTACCCATGCTTTGTCAAGTGTGATAAGTTGTTTCATCCCATCTAAGAAAAGGGCTTCAGGAAATTGGGGTATCGCAAGACGTTCAGCGGACGTATTGATACGTTTTGCGTTTTGCTCAGGTCTAAACAACCAAACACTTCCACTGTCGTCTTTAAATGCTTTCATGCCCTCAAACACAGCTTGGCCGTAGTGCAATACGCTTGCAGCAGGAGAAAGCTCCATGGGTGCATAGGGCACGATCTCAGGGGTCTGCCATTGTCCATCTCGGTAGTTACAAACAAACATGTGATCTGTAAAGGTAGATCCAAATACGAGGCTGTCAAAATCAACTTTGTCTATCCTAGATGTAGTTGTGGGCGTTATGTGTATTGATGGGTTCATTCAACAAAAGTATAAAAATCTTGGGTGCATAATTCTAGGTATCTTAAATTTACCAAAAAAAAGATGCATATCCTCATAACAGGTGCAAGCGGATTGATTGGAAAACCACTTATACATGCTTTAGAACAAAGGGATTATCGCATTTCAACACTCTCCACACGCAAGCGTTCAGCTCCGGTTTCAACCAAAATCAAAACATATCATTGGAGCCCTAGCCAAGGTATTTTTGATGAAAAAGCCTTAGATGGAGTTGATGCAATCATCAGTCTGGCAGGTGCTAAGATCAACCAACGATGGACAAAAAAGAACAGAAAAGCCATTTTAGACAGCCGTGTAAAAGGGACCCAGCTCATTCAAAATGCCCTGAAAAACAACCCCAATCACAATGTTACACACTTTATAAGCGCATCGGCTATTGGTCTTTATCCATCAGATTTTGACAGAACATACAAAGAGAGCGAAACCAAAGTCGCAAACTCTTTCACTGGTGAAGTTGTGGCTGCTTGGGAACAACAAGTAGATGAAATAGCTACTTTGGTTCGGCATGTCAGTAAAATCAGAATTGGTTTGGTTTTGGCAAAGTCAGGAGGTGCGCTTGTTCCGTTGGCAACACCTGCATCATTTGGCTTGGGTGCATGGTTTGGCTCTGGAAAACAATGGCAATCTTGGATTCACATACAAGATTTGGTAAAATTAGTTGTATTTACCCTTGATCATCCGGGTACTTATAATGGTGTGTCTCCCAATCCCGTGACTCAAAAACAGTTGGTTAAAGCCATTTCAAAACAATATAAGATGCCCCAATGGATGCCTGGTATCCCTGCTTTTGTGATAAAGGCGCTTATGGGGAAAATGGCCAACATGCTTTTTGACAGCATTCGCGTTTCTAGCGCACACGCCCAAAATCAAGGATTTTGCTTTGATTTTCCTACGTTGCAAGAGGCGCTTCAAGATTTATTGCCGCTCAATTTAAAAAAGTAGTGTCATTTTGACATAGATGTTTTTTTGGCAGTACTTTTGCCACTTACTTAAAAAACAATTATGGCTGCCAAAAAGGACAAAAAAACAGTAAAAAAGGAGGCAAAGCAAGAAGCGCAAGAACCAGTTGTTGAAAACAACGAGCTATTGGTTGAAGCTCAAGAAGCTTTAGAAGCAGAGAAAAATAAGTTTTTACGCCTGTTTGCGGAGTTTGAAAATTATAAAAAACGAACAGCTAAAGAACGAATTGAGCTGTTCAAAACAGCTTCTCAAGAAGTCATGGTAGCCTTACTGCCTATTTTAGATGATTTTGAACGCGCCCTTTCTGAACTGGATAAAGAAGATGAAAAGCTCACAGGGATTCATCTTATTTACAGCAAAATTTTTGATACCCTAAAACAGCAAGGGTTAACCAAGATGGAAATTGAGCCAAATGCGGTTTTTGATGCTGAACTTCATGAGGCCATAACACAGTTGCCTGCTTCAGGCGATCACCCAAAGGGCAGCATCATTGATGTTGTTGCTTCTGGATATAAACTGGGCGACTTAATTATCCGCTACCCTAAGGTAGTGGTGGCACAATAGCTATGAAAGAAGATTATTACGACATATTAGGCGTCAGCAAGTCGGCTTCGGCTGCTGAGATAAAAAAGGCGTATCGCAAAAAAGCGATTGCCCATCACCCTGACAAAAATCCGGGTGATGCAGAAGCTGAAAAGAAATTTAAAGCAGCAGCGGAAGCCTACGAAGTACTGGGCGATGAACAAAAACGCGCCAAGTATGACAGCTATGGACATGCTGCATTTGATGGCAGCCAAGGCTTTGGTGGCGGCGGCATGAATATGGATGATATCTTCAGTCAGTTTGGAGATATTTTCGGCAGTGCTTTTGGTGGTGGTTTTGGCGGTTTTGGCGGCGGCGGACAGCGTCGTACCAAGGGAACCAACCTTCGTGTTAAGGTAACCTTAACGCTTGAAGAGATGGTACTTGGTGTTGAAAAAAAAATAAAAGTAAAACGCAAAAAACAAGCACCTGGTGTAAGCTATGCAACCTGTAAAACCTGCCAAGGTTCAGGACAAACCATGCGTATTACCAATACCATTTTGGGCCGTATGCAATCTGCTACAACATGTGCCGCTTGTAACGGTGCAGGACAAACCCTTCGCCATCGGCCTTCGGGAGCCGATAGTTACGGCATGATTTCAGAAGAAGAAACCGTATCTATTAAAATTCCTGCAGGCGTTGAGGATGGTATGCAGCTAAAGGTCTCCGGAAAAGGAAATGAAGCACCAGGTCAGGGGATCTCTGGAGATATGATCGTGCAAATATCAGTAAAAGACCACCCAACAATCAAGCGTGAGGGGAATAACCTTCATTTTGATTTATATATTTCCCTATCTGAAGCTGTTTTGGGTACCTACAAAGAAATTGAAACGGTTGGTGGCTCTGTGCGCATAAAGCTGGATTCTGGTATCCAATCTGGAAAAATCTTGCGCTTGAAAGGCAAGGGCATACCCAGTCTTAATCACTACGGCACGGGCGATATGTTGGTTCACGTTAATGTTTGGACCCCTGAACAGCTAACAAAAGAGCAAAAACAATTTTTCGAGCAACAGGCTACACACGACAATTTTAAGCCCAGCCCAAAATCAAGTCATAAATCGTTTTTTGATAAAGTAAAGGACATGTTTTCATAATTTTATGGTTTTTTATCCATAAAGTTTATATATTTGAAGCAACGATAGATTTATCTATAGTTATTTTTCTTTTTCATAGCAATTTTTTCCCATCCTCTTTTTGAGGGTGGGTTTTCTTTTTTTAGCAACTATTTTTTCTATATTAGAGTATGGAAAAAATCAAATCAATCTTTCAATACAGCTTTAGTATAGGCGATGCAAAAATGAGCGTTGGTTCTTTTTTGGTTTTGGTTATAATAATCATTGCCCTATACTTTACTATGCGTTTTGTACGCAGATTGTTGACACGCAAATTATCTGAAGAGCGCAAAGGAAAATTTAAGCCTGTATTCTCGTTCTTTAATTATTTGCTTTACACGGTAATCGTATTGCTTGCTTTGCAAAATGCTGGTGTCAATTTAAACGCACTTTTAGCCGCATCAGCTGCCTTATTGGTAGGTGTTGGTTTTGCCTTGCAGACCTTCTTTCAAGATATTATCTCAGGAATTTTTATTTTAATAGATCAAACGGTTCACGTTGGGGATATTATTGAGCTTGACGGTAAAGTTGGACGGGTCGAAAACATAACACTGCGCACTACCAGAGCTGTCACACGCGACAACAAGGTGCTTGTTATTCCCAACCACAAGTATTTAACAACAACTCTTTTTAATTGGACGGAAAACGACAAGGTCACAGGAGAGTCCATAAATGTGGGTGTAGCTTATGGTACTGATGTCGAAAAATTCAAGAAAGTAGTTTTGGAAATTGCGATGCAGCACCCCGACGCAACAAAGAAAAAAGAACCCATACTTCTGTTTCAAGATTTTGGCGACAGCAGCCTAGATTTTACTTTAATTGTATTTACTGAAAACGCATTCAAAGGTGCCATGATTAAGTCTGATATCAGATTTGCTATTGAGAAAGCATTAAAACGCAATGGTATCGAAATTCCTTTCCCACAACGCGTAATACATACACCCAAATAAATGGCACAAATTTTAATTGTTGAGGACGAAGCAAACATCCGTCGTGTGCTCAGGAAGATTCTTGTTGATGTGGACAACAATATCAATGTAAGTGAGGCTGTTGATGGTGTAGAAGCCATAACTATGGTGGACGAGAAGTCTTATGACCTTGTGCTTTGTGACATAAAAATGCCTAAAAAAGACGGTATTGAGGTCTTGGCACATATTCAAAAAGTATCTCCCCAATCGGCTGTGGTAATGATATCCGGTCATGGCGATTTGGAAACCGCCGTTAAGGCGATGCGTATGGGTGCTTATGATTATATTTCAAAACCACCAGACTTAAACCATTTGTTACAGACGGTCAATGCTGCCCTTCAACGAACCCCAGCACCCAAAAAAAAGACCAAGAAAATTGCTGTTCCCAAGCAGTATACCATGATTGGAAATTCAGAAGCCATTCAGACCATTCACAACATGGTAGAAAAGGTAGCGCCAACCATGGCTAGGGTAATGGTTCAAGGACCCAATGGCAGCGGTAAAGAATTGGTTGCAAGAGCATTACATTTTAAAAGTAACCGCTCCAGTAAACCCTTTGTAGAGGTCAATTGTGCTGCGATTCCTTCGGAGCTTATTGAAAGTGAACTTTTTGGACATATGAAAGGGGCATTTACTTCTGCCCACAAAGACCGCAAAGGGACTTTTGAGCAGGCCCAAGGGGGTACTCTTTTTTTAGACGAAATCGGAGATATGAGTCTTGCTGCACAAGCCAAAGTCTTACGTGCACTGGAAGAACATAAGATTCAACGCGTTGGAAGTGATAAAACCATTGCAGTAGATGTTCGCGTGATTGCTGCGACCAACAAAAATATCAAAGAAGAAATTGCACAAAATCGCTTTCGTGAAGACTTGTATCACCGATTGGCTGTGATTGAAATCCATGTGCCTGCGCTGAATAACCGAAGAGATGACATTCCTCTTTTGGCAACTCATTTTTTATCACTTTTAACCCCAAAAAAGGAACTCCTACCAGATGCAGTTGACGCACTCCAGAAAATGGATTGGACAGGCAATATTAGACAATTGCGTAATTTTATTGAGCGATTGCATATTTTAGGTGGACATCAAATATCCGCACAAGATGTTTCAACATACACCCTTACATAAATACCACGATGATAAGAATTCTCTTTTTTCTCTTTTTTAGTGTTGCGCTTTGCGCCCAACCCAATCTAGACGATGAAAAACAACTCAAATCTTTTTTTGACACTTCACTATTGGCGGGAAACGCTTACCAATGGTTGGATTACCTGACCAATCGTATTGGCAGCCGCTTGTCTGGCTCATTAGGCGCTGAGCGCGCTGTGGCTTGGACCAAAGCAGAACTTGATTCATTAGGGCTTGACCGTGTTTACTTGCAACCTGTTAAAGTACCCAAATGGGTAAGGGGTTCAAAAGAGTTTGCGCTGATAGAAACAGCCCCTGGCGTAACCTTTAATGTGCCCATAACAGCCCTTGGTGGTTCCGTGGCAACACCTTCCGTTGGCCTAAAGGCTCCTGTTGTTGAAGTGCAAGGCATTGAAGAGCTCAAAGCGTTGGGCAGCGAACAAATTGAAGGAAAAATCGTCTTTTTTAACCGCCCCATGCAAGCCGATCTTATCAGTACTTTTCAGGCTTATTCTGGATGTGTTGATCAGCGTTATAGTGGTGCCAAAGAGGCAAGCGCGTACGGAGCTGTTGGCGTTATTGTCCGCTCTATGAATTTACGTCTTGACGATTTGCCGCATACAGGTGCGATGAGCTATGGTGACCAAGCCGTGTCTAAACGTATCCCTGCAGCTGCCATAAGCACCAATGCAGCTGAAAAATTAAGCAGTCTATTAAAGCTTGAGCCAGCGCTTAAGTTTTTATTCCGTCAACAATGTAAAACCTATCCCGATGTCTGGTCGCATAATGTTATTGGCGAAATCACTGGAAGTGAATTTCCAAATGATATTATCGTAGTAGGTGGTCACTTGGATTCCTGGGATTTAGGCGATGGGGCGCATGACGATGGGGCAGGAGTGGTGCAGTCTATGGAAGTATTGCGCTTATTTAAAGCCACGGGCTATAAACCAAAGCGTACCATACGTGTTGTGTTGTTTATGAACGAAGAAAACGGACTTAGAGGCGGGAATGCCTATGCCGATAACGCACTGCTAGCAGGTGAACGACACATATTTGCATTGGAGTCTGATGCAGGCGGATTTACTCCCCGTGGATTTTCATTTGATTGTTCTGATGAAGAATTTGCCCAGGTAGTGTCATGGAAGCCTTTGTTTAAGCCTTATCTCATTCATTATTTTGAAAAAGGGGGTAGTGGTGCAGACGTACGTCCGCTTAAAAATAAATACAATGTTTTGGCTGGATTACGCCCAGACTCACAACGCTATTTTGACCATCATCACGCTGAAAACGACACTTTTGATGCCGTAAACAAAAGAGAACTTGAGCTTGGTGCCGCTACCATGACTTCACTTATATACTTATACGATAAGTACGGATTGGCTGTGCCATCCGATAATAGTTTTGCGCGCTAACCACCCCTAAAATGCTCCAAGAATACACCAAAGAATTTAAAACAAACCTACGCCTAGCCTGGCCAGTAATGCTAGGCATGGTAGGGCACACCTTGGTGCAATTTGTCGATAACATCATGGTAGGGCAATTGGGAACTACCGAATTGGCTGCCATTTCTTTGGGCAACAGTTTTGTTTTTATCGCCATGTCGATTGGTATTGGGTTCTCAACAGCCATCACCCCACTTATTGCCGAAGCTGATGCCGAACAAAATCAGCATGCACTTCAAAAGGTATTACACGAGGGTTTACGACTTTGTATCATCCTTGGTGTGGTTTTGTTTCTTGGTGTTTACATCGCCAAGCCACTGCTTTTTAAAATGGGACAGAAGCCTGAGGTAGTTGCACTGGCTTTTCCCTACTTAAACTGGGTGGCGGTTTCCTTATTACCCTTAGTTGTTTTTCAAGCGTTTAAACAGTTTGCCGACGGCATGTCGCTTACCCGCTACTCCATGTATGCTACGGTACTGGCCAATGTGGTAAATGTTGTCATCAATTACTTCCTCATTTTTGGCATATGGATATTTCCCAAATGGGGCGTTACCGGAGCTGCTGTGGGAACTTTGGCGTCAAGAGTAACCATGTTGATTTTTGTTGTCATATTACTCTATCGAGATCCAAGAACGGCCACAATCATACGGCAGTTGGTCCCTAAACGGTTGTATAAAAAAGAATTAAATCAATTGTTGCAATTGGGCTTGCCCTCATCCCTCCAAATGTTTTTTGAGGTTAGTTTTTTTACGTTCGCCATCTGGGTATGCGGATTTTTAAGCAAGGATGCCCAAGCGGCCAATCAAATTGCACTTAACCTTTCTTCCATGACCTTTATGGTTGCCATGGGGTTAAGTGTGGCAGCGACCATCCGTGTGGGTAACCAAAAGGGTTTTAAGGCCTTTGGCGAATTGAAACGCATTGCATTATCTGTATTCTTACTTACACTTTTATTGGATGTCGTTTTCGCAGGTGTCTTTGTTGCATGCAATGAATGGCTTCCTTGGTTATATCTCGACTCGGCCACTGGCTTAGATACATTTGCGGTAGCAGAACTGGCAGGATCCCTTTTGTTTATTGCAGCTTTTTTTCAAATTTTCGACGGAGCCCAAGTGGTGGCTTTGGGGAGTTTAAGGGGTTTACAAGACGTACGTATTCCTACTTGGATTACCTTCTTGGCTTATGTCCTAATAGGGGTGCCTGTGATGCTTTACTTGAGTGTAGAAGCAGCTATGGGCGCAAGAGGCGTATGGATTGGCCTCTGCCTTGGTCTCGTGGTTTCTTCATTGTTGTTGTATCTTCGCTTTAGATACTTATCCAATAAACTAATACGCACAAATGGCTGACACTATTCCAACATTTTTACTTGCGGACAACGCAGAACACCCGGATGCGGTTTTTGTGGTACACACACAGTTTCCACGCTTTATACTAAACTTGGCAAATGACGAACTCGAATGGTGGGAAACCATTGCTAACGAGGACAAAGAAAGCGCTACAGAAGAAGTTGCCTTATGGATTGAACGCGCAACCGAATTCTATGACAATGAAGTAAACAAATATACCGACTGATGGACACCCTTTTGCTTTGGGATCAAGAACTTTTTTTATGGCTCAACGGACTTGGGTCTGAGCCTTTTGATGGCTTTTGGATGACAATCACAGACAAGCGATATACTATTGGCTTTTATGCCATACTCACTGCTGTTATGGGGAAGTGTTTGGGGTGGAAAAACACACTCTGGATGTTACTTGCCATTGCAATACTTATTACGTTCACCGACCAAGTAACCAACTTGTTTAAAGACGGATTTAAACGTCTGCGCCCTTGTCATGAGGCCGAACTAGCTGATATCATGCGTCGGGTTAAACCAGGCTGCGGAGGCAAGTATGGATATTTTTCTGGACACGCCTCAAATTCCTTTGCTATGGCTACCTTCTTTGTGGTGCTTTTCGCAAGACAGTTTAAACTGCTACGATTGCTATTTGTGGTAGCAGCAATGGTGGCTTATAGTCGTATTTATATTGGTGTGCATTATCCGCTTGATGTCATCAGCGGAACGCTCTTCGGGGTTTTTGGTGGATGGCTCTTCGCTAAGTTATACTTACGCTTTATCCCAAATCCGATTTGATGCAGTATTTCCATCTGTAACGATTTTTTAATAAATCTGTAAATCTTCACTAAACAGAAATATAGTTTGCTGTTCTAGACGATTGTATTGCATTGTGGCGTTGTATTAACAAGCAGGTAAATTGCTTTACACAAGCGCTACCGATAAAAGTTCTTCACCAAGGTTATGAAGTGCTTTTTCTATTTTTTCGGCTTTGTCTTTTCTAGGTTTATGCAGTCCTTGCATATAGTGTCCCAGTTGTTTTTCGTTTATACCTGTCAAACGACTTAAAGCTGCGCGGGTAAATATACTGTCATAATATTCCAAAAAACTTTGTGTTTCAAATACAAAAACAAGTTCGATGTCTTCTTTTAAAATTTCGGGAATGTCTTTTTCGTCGAACGTTTTTATGTTGTCAATAGCATCATTTATAGATTGTTTCACTTCAGCTAATGTATCTCCAGCACCATAAATTCCGTTCACGTCTTGTGCATATGCTCCAAAGGAATCACTGCTTTTTTCAATGACAATTTTTAATGTTTTCATAATTCTTAATTTCTAAAATTAGCCATTAGAGCCCCATTTCTTTTTTCAATTTCTTTTCCAAGCCTTTCGGCATTTCTTTAGCCCCATGATTTGGAATAGACACCTTTTTTCCATGTTTTTCCCATATCTCATGACTTCCCTTCCCTTGTCGTAACAGTTGCCAACCATTCTTTTTTATTCGCTTCAAAAAGGCACTGTACTTCACGGTTTGGGGCAATAGTTCAACACATCAAATATAGTAATAATACTATACTTTTGTAAAAGACAATTAGAAACAGCGTATTTAAGAAGTAAGATTACTCCAAATCCGATTTAATCAACTCGGGGTAGTTCTGTAAAAAGGCACTCACCCGCGGTTTAGATACCGCTCTTATGTAGGGATTATTAGGATTGTTTTTTTCGTAATCTTGATGGTAGTCCTCGGCTTGGTAAAACACATCGAATTTCTTCACTTCAGTAACAATGGGGTCGGGATAGCGTTTGGCTGTTGTCAATTTTTGAATGATTTCTTCGATGATTTCTTTTTCCTCCGCGGTTTCATAAAAAGCTATGGAACGGTAATGTGTTCCCCGGTCTGGCCCTTGGCGGTTTAGTGTAGTAGGGTCGTGGGAGCCAAAGAATACCGTTACTAGGGTTTCAAAGGACACCTTGTCTTTGTCATAAATCACTTTTGTAGTCTCTGCATGTCCTGTTCTTCCTGTGACTACCTGATTGTAGGTAGGGTTTTTGGTAGTTCCTCCAGCATAGCCAGAAATAGCTTCGTGCACGCCTGTGACTTGCTCAAAGACGGCTTCGACACACCAGAAGCATCCTGAAGCAAAATAGGCAACCTCATGCCCTTGGGGAAGGGGGTATTCGTTTGTTGCTACTGGCTTAGGGTTGTCAATAGGTTTAGGTGCTGAAAAGGAACATGAGAGCAATTGAAATGCGGCAATTAATGATAGATAAGCAGTAGGCATATGTTTATGTTTTTATAAATGTATCGATAAAATCCTTGCAAAAAGCAGTCCAGCTTCTTTTTTCTTGAAGCGATTTGTAAGCTTTTATATCGGTAAACTGATTTTTTTCTGTCAATGCCTTCGCTATGGTTTGAGATAGGGCAGTGGGGTTAGGTTCGCAAACAAGGCCTGTTTTGGCTGTAATGCCATCGGATAAGCTACCGACATGGGTTACTACACTCGGTTTGGCATAGTGAATGGCCATGGGGGTAATACCACTTTGCGTCGCTGATTTATAGGGTTGCACAACCCAATCACAGGCACCAAACCACAGTGGGATTTGCTCCGTGGGCACAAAGCGATCGTGGAAAAATACCATATCATCTACCTTTAGCGATGCCACCAATTCGCGGTATTTGCGCAAGGGTTCGTAAGGTTCACCAACAATTAAAAGTCTTGTGTTGGGTTTGTTGTGTCGCAATTGCGGTAAGGATTTTATCAATAAATCCAGTCCTTTGTAAGGGCGTATTAAGCCAAAAAACAACAGGTACTCCAAACTAGCATCTAGGGCCAATTTTTCTTTGGCAACCTCTTGGGTAATTGACGTTGGAAGATTCGTGTCCACGGGGTGAAAAGAAGTGGTTATGTTTTTTTGGGTGTGTTTTTTTAGTTCCTTTGATACGGATGGTGACATGCACAAGACCTCGTCTACACGCCCTAAAAACGTATTGAGTAAAAGTTTATCGGCTGTTTTGCGTTCGTGCGGAAAGGCATTGTCCACCCAACCTATTTTTTTTGCGTTAATATTTTTTGCGATGGCGGCATAACACATCGCCAGCCAAGGCGTCCAGTAGCGGAAAACCACCAACTTCGGTTTTAGCGATTGAATGCGCTTAGCTGTACGTAACCAACTTAATGGATTTAGGGTATTGATCGCATTTACAGTAGTAAAATCGAGCTCTTTTTCATCTGCTGCATACTGCGTTTTTCCAGGGAATATTATTTTTGGGTAGAGTGTTGTGAAGGAAACGACACATACTTCTTGGCCCTGTTGGATAAGGCTTTGCGCGAATGCAGCAGTGGTGTCTGCAATACCCCCTCTAAGCGGATGGACTGGCGCAACTAAGACAACCATGTTAACGATCTTGAATAAGTACCCATTCCCCTTTGTTGAGCAGGGGTTCTGCTTGTTTGAACTTTACTGTTTTCTTCTCTCCGCTAACGATGTGCTGAATTTCCACGCGTTCGTTACGTCCAATTTTTGGGCGTTCACGCACTATGGTTTCTTGTCTTTCAGCGGCGGGTCTTCCCGATTGTTGAGAAGCTTGACGCATGGCCTGTTGGTCTTGGTTGAGCACTTCCTCTTTTGAGACGTTCATGCGTTCTTTGCGGCGCGCACTCCTAGCCTCTCGAATGTTACTGGCGTCTTGTGTTGGTAATGCCCCCTTGAATAAAAACGAAATAATATCTCGATTTACGTTATCCATAAAGACACTAAATAGCTCAAAAGACTCAAACTTATAGATAAGCAAGGGGTCTTTTTGTTCGTGTACGGCAAGCTGAACAGATTGCTTTAGTTCGTCCATCTTGCGCAAATGATCTTTCCACGATTCATCAATAATGGCGAGGCTTATGTTTTTCTCAAAGTCGCGAATTAGATTTTTTCCCTCACTTTCAAAAGACTTTTCTAAATCGCTCACTACGTTTAGTGTTTTAATGCCGTCTGTGAAGGGTACTACGATACGCTTAAATGTATTTTTTGGGTTTTGGTATACATCTTTAACTACCGGGTAAACACGTGCTGCATTTTCCTCCATTTTTTGTTGATAATGGGCCAATGCTGCTTGGTATATTTTTTCTGTAAGCGCTGTTTCGTTTTGGCTTTCAAAATCCTCAGCACTTATAGGGCTCGTAAGTGAAAACAGGCGAATCAGTTCAAACTCAAATTGCTTGTAGTCTTTATTTGCTAAGTTCACAGCACATATCTGATCGCAAGTATCATAAAGCATGTTGGCAATATCGAGCTGAAGACGTTCTCCGTTGAGGGCGTTGTAGCGTCGCTTGTAGATTACCTCTCGTTGGGCGTTCATCACATCATCATATTCCAGCAGACGTTTTCGAATACCAAAGTTGTTTTCTTCAACTTTCTTTTGAGCACGCTCAATAGACCGTGTCATCATACCCGCTTGAATCACTTCACCTTCTTTGTGACCCATGCGATCCATCATTTTGGATATACGTTCGGAACCAAACAAACGCATCAAGTTATCTTCTAGCGACACATAGAACTGCGAGCTTCCCGGATCTCCTTGACGACCTGCACGTCCACGCAACTGTCGGTCCACACGTCTTGAATCGTGACGTTCTGTCCCGACGATGGCAAGACCGCCAGCCGCTTTAACTTCATCGTTGATTTTGATGTCTGTTCCTCGCCCAGCCATGTTGGTGGCTATGGTAACCACACCGGCATTTCCAGCTTCGGCGACTACATCAGCTTCCTTTTTGTGAAGCTTGGCGTTAAGTACGTTATGCGCTACTTTTCGAATATTTAACATTCGGCTTAACAGTTCAGAAATTTCAACAGATGTGGTTCCGATAAGCACTGGACGTCCCGCTTGTGAAAGTGTGGTTACGTGATCAATAACGGCATTGTATTTTTCACGCTTTGTTTTGTAGATGAGGTCATTTTCATCTTTTCTTGCAATGGGTCTGTTGGTTGGGATTTCAATAACATCCAACTTGTATATTTCCCAAAACTCACCTGCCTCTGTTATTGCAGTACCTGTCATACCCGAAAGTTTGCGGTACATACGGAAGTAGTTTTGCAATGTGATCGTCGCAAAGGTTTGGGTTGCTGCCTCAATCTTTACATTTTCTTTTGCTTCAATGGCTTGGTGTAAGCCATCAGAATAACGGCGACCGTCCATGATACGCCCTGTTTGCTCATCGACAATTTTCACCTGGTTTTCCATCACTACATAGGCTACATCCTTTTCAAATAGGGTATAGGCCTTTAGCAACTGGTTCATGCTGTGAATACGCTCACTCTTTATGCTGTATTCCTTGAAAAGCGCTTCTTTTTCTTTGGCCTCTTCTTCGGGTGATTTGCCTTGTTGTTCGATGTTTAGAATTGCACTTCCAAGATCGGGCAATACAAAGAAGTCAGCATCGTCTCCGTCTTTGGAGAGCTGCTCGACGCCTTTGTCAGTTAATTCAATTTGGTTGTTTTTTTCATCAATAACAAACAACAAATCGGCATCTACTTTGGGCATTTCTCGATTGTTGTCTTGCATATAAAATCCTTCGGTTTTTTGCAGTAATTGACGGATTCCTTCTTGACTTAAAAACTTAATCAGTGCTTTGTTTTTGGGCAGCCCTCTGTATACACGCAACAATAGGAACCCCCCTTCTTTGACGTCTCCCTCGCTAATCAGTTTTTTTGCTTGTGCAAGTACCGTGGTTAGGTGCTGACGTTGCTGGGAAACCAAAGAGGATATTTTGGGTTTTAGGGCATCAAATTCGTGTCTGTCACCATCTGGCACAGGACCCGAAATAATCAAGGGTGTTCGTGCGTCATCAACCAGAACGGAATCTACCTCATCAACAATGGCGTAGTTGTGTGGGCGTTGCACGAGATCATCCATAGAATGGGCCATGTTGTCACGCAGATAATCAAAGCCAAATTCATTGTTAGTACCATAGGTAATATCTGCTTTGTAGGCATTTCGCCTTGCTTCTGAGTTGGGTTTGTGATAATCAATACAGTCTACCGACATGCCGTGAAACTCAAAGATGGGTGCCATCCAAGCACTATCTCGTTTGGCCAAATAGTCATTTACAGTCACCAAATGCACACCTGCTTCAGATAAGGCATTGAGATAAACGGGAAGGGTAGCTACCAAAGTTTTTCCTTCACCTGTTTGCATTTCGGCTATTTTACCTTGGTGCAAAACAATTCCACCAATTAACTGCACGTCGTAGTGCACCATGTCCCAAGTAATGGACTTGCCAGCAGCATCCCATGCATTGGCCCAAATGGCTGTGTCGCCTTTGATCTTGACATTTGATTTGGTTGCAGATATGCTGCGATCAAACGGGTTTGCTGTGACCTCTAAATATTCATTTTCTTTAAATCGTTTGGCTGTTTCTTTTACAACAGCAAACGCCTGTGGAAGTATATTGTCTAAGTAACGCGCTACTTCTTCGTGTGCTTGTTTTGTAAGGCTATCAATTTCGTTATAGCAGGTTTCTTTTTCATCAACATCAGCCGTTTGTTCAATTGTAGTTTTGAGCGCATCTATTTTGCCAAAAAGCGGTTTGCGTATTTCTGCAATTTCTTTTTTGAACGTAATTGTTTGTTCTCGAAGTTGGTCATGAGTTAAGCCCTCTAATACTGCTGTTGCTTGGTGAATTTTATCTACCAAGGGATACAACCTTTTTAGGTCTTTTTTGGCCTTGTCACCAACAAATGTTTTAAGAATACCACTAAGCATGCTCATAGAGAAGAATATAGGAAATCAAAAGTAAGCAAAAAAAGCGAAGGGGAAATCGAATAATTAGTATTCGTCCTCGTTCCAAAGATAATCTTCGTCTGTAGGGTAATCAGGCCATATTTCTTGGATGGATTCGTAGATTTCTCCTTCATCCTCTATGGATTGAAGGTTTTCTACCACTTCAAGAGGAGCACCTGTTCTAATACCATAGTCGATTAGTTCATCTTTATTTGCCGGCCAAGGGGCGTCACTTAAATAGGATGCGAGTTCTAATGTCCAGTACATGAAGTTTTTTTTAGGAATTGCAAAAGTAAATTTTTATTGCATTTATGCAAATAAAATTTTACTTACTTGGAATCCACTTGATTTCATCCTTGCCGTCCCAGAAAGCCAAAGCTCTTGCCAAACAAAAAAGATAGTCTGATAATCGGTTTAAATAGACCAGTAGTTTATTGTCTACAAAATCTACTCTGCTTAATTGAACGACGATACGCTCAGCCCTACGGCAAACGCAGCGCGCAATGTGTGCATGTGATGCACCTTTGTTACCCCCAGGAAGAATAAAGTGTGTCATTTTTGGCAGCAATGCTTCGTATGCGTCGATATGCGCTTCCAGTGCTTTTATGTCAGCTGTACTTACTTCTGGAAAAGGCCTTTTTTGTTCTTTGGATTTACTTGCCAGTTGTGCTCCCATAGAAAACAACAAACTTTGAATGCTTTGAACTTCTTCAATACGTTCTTGTGGGAGGAATTCTACAATCAAACCCAGCCAAGAGTTTAATTCATCTACGGTGCCGTAGGATTCAATTCTAAGGTCGCTTTTTGAGACACGATAGCCTCCAATTAGAGAGGTCTCTCCCTTGTCGCCTGTTTTGGTGTAAATTTTCATAATCGTAGCAATACCTTACAAAAATACACATTTAAGTTATGTGCTTAAACTTTATTTTATGTAAATCACTCATTTTCAATATAGTTCAATTTTTTCTGCGTGAAAATGAGAATAGCAGCATCAACCCAGCCACAAAACCACCAAGCCTGAACATATAATCTCCATAGCGTACATATAGCGTGATAGCACTTTGTGGATACACCGCTTCTGTTAATACCCCTTTTGTAGTGTAGGCCAGCTTTTCTGACACCTCACCCAGTGGCGTGATGAATCCAGAAATTCCCGTATTGGCCGCTCTTACAACAGCTCTGCGCGTTTCAATGGCGCGCAAGCTTGCATATGCCATATGTTGTTTGTGTCCGGCTGTATCGCCCCACCAAGCATCGTTTGTCATGATAGCCAAAACCTCTGCGCCATTTCTAACATACCCCGTCACAAATTCACCGTACACAGATTCATAGCATATTACAGGACTTATTTTAACATCGTTGTACAAGGGGAACGCCTCTCGCTCTTCTTGGGTAGCTCTTGTTAAAATAGTCCCCCCAAAATCGAGCATAACATTGCCCAGAAGTGGCTCAACAATATCTCGAAAGGGTAAGGTTTCAACTCCCACAACCAGTTTGGATTTGTGATAAACGTGAACCCCTGTGGAGTCTGTTAAGAACGCCGAGTTATAAAAATCGGCCCAAACTCCATTATTGAGTCTGTTTGCTGTTTTGGTACGGTCGTTCTCCGCATATGTCTTATAGAACTGTATCCCGTTTAGTAGTTGGGTATTATTGCTGTTTGCGACATTAAGTAAGTCTTGGTAAAGTTTACTTTCTTCAATTAACGATAAATTTGTGCCAGCGCCTTCTGAAAAATAGGTTTCTGGCGTTACGATTACGTCGGGTTTTTTGCTTAATTCAGTCCCGATTTGCTCCAACAAAAGTTCGTATTGCTCTTGGGTAGTCTGGTCATATTTTTCTGTGTAAGGGTCAATATTGGGTTGTACTACTGTAACCGTAAGCGTTTCTTCTGTTTTTTGCTCGAATTGGTTTTTGATAAAAAACGATAAACCAAGTGGAATAAAAATTAGTGCAAGCGGTCGAATCAGTTTTTTGCCAGGCTTTTTGTTGACCAAATAATGCTTGATCGCTTGATATAATGAAATGTTGACCACCCAAATCCAAAGGGTGCCGCCAAACACACCTGTATATTCATACCATTGTACCCAGTCGGGATTGGCTGCAAATCCATTACCAAGATTTAGCCAAGGCCAAGAAAAGTCCCAATTCAAATGCAGTTTTTCAAAGCAAATCCAAGCAAGCGGCAAAAAGATAAATCCTACTTTTCTACCCAATTTTCTATCTACCCGGCGCCACAGCAAAACGACCAGCGTCATCAAACTTGAATTGACAAACATAGCAAAGAACATCCCAAAAGCAGTGGCATTCCAAAGCCACCAAGTGGCAATGGCATTCCAAACAAAAAAGCCTAAAAAAACACGAGAAGAAAAAGCCCAAAACCCATCATTTTTTGTGCGTTCGATGAGCCACAATAAGGGCACCAATGCTACAAAAAGTAAAGGAGTGAATCCTGATGTTGGCCAAGAGAGGCCCAGCAATACACCAAACAACAATGATAGAATGATTTTTACAGGCATTTTGCTAATGTACAATTTTGTGTAGGTTTGTATTGCTTAACTAAAACGATAACTGATGAATATTATCAGATTTTTGCCAAACACACTTACACTTCTCAACGGCTTTTCAGGTTGCATGGCCTTACTTTCTTTATTCGAAAACAATTACGAAAAAACGCTTATGTGGGTATTGATAGGTGTCTTTTTAGATAGTTTCGATGGATTGGTGGCTAGAGCATTCAGAGCAACTACTGAAATTGGTAAACAACTCGATTCGCTATGTGATGTTATTTCCTTTGGCGTAGTTCCAGGATATTTTATGTATAAGTATTTAAGTGACTTTTTGTCTTATGAGTTGGTGCCGCTTTCTCTTTCAGCATTTGTAGTTACGCTGGCGTCAATTTTTAGATTAGCACGCTTTAACATCACCCCATCAAGTCAATTGGACTTTCAAGGTTTGCCAACCCCAGCATTTGCTTTGTTTGTCATAGGAATTCCCTTTATTCCTTACGAAATTAACCCAATAATTATCACAGTTATTGTAGCATTACTTACTGTTTTAATGGTGTCGAAAATCATGCTACCCAGCCAGAAGTTTGTTAATGGCAAGCCATCAAACTTTTTTTGGATATTTGCTGTAGTAGCTATTCCAGTACTGTTAATCTTCAGGTCTCAAGCGCTGTCTTTAACAGTACTGACCTATGCCTTTTTTGGAATGTTGTGTATGCGGCTTAGAGCGTAAGTTTCTTTTTTCGCAGCTCGAAGTTTTGTCCTAGATATACCTTGCGAACCATTTCGTCCTGCGCCAATTCTTCTGGTGTTCCTGTTTTTAGAATTTTCCCTTCGAACATGAGGTAAGTACGGTCTGTAATGGCCAAGGTTTCTTGCACATTATGATCAGTGATTAGGATACCGATATTTCGCTTTTTCAGGTGGGCTACAATTTTTTGAATATCCTCAACAGCTACTGGGTCAACCCCTGCAAAAGGTTCGTCTAAGAGTACAAATTTTGGGTCTGTAGCAAGGGCTCGTGCAATTTCTGTTCTTCTGCGCTCACCACCAGAAAGTAAATCTCCACGATTTTTACGGATGTGATTTAGGCCAAATTCTTCTAGCAAGGCCTCTGTTTTATCGTGTTGTTCTTTTTTTGACAACTTGGTCAATTCTAAAACGCTTTTGATGTTTTGCTCAACGGTAAGTTTGCGAAAAACGGATGCTTCTTGTGCCAAATAGCCAATACCGCTTTGGGCACGTCTGTACATGGGAAATTTTGTAATATCGGTATCGTCTAGGTAAATATGACCACTCAACGGCTTTATAAGCCCAACAATCATGTAGAAAGAGGTTGTTTTTCCGGCGCCGTTGGGTCCTAGTAACCCAATAATTTCACCTTGGTTTACCGTAACCGAGACCTTGTTTACTACTTTCCTGCCTCTGTAGGTTTTGGTTATATTTTCAGCGTATAGCTTCATGCGTTGGTGTTAGGAATTTTCTTGTGATCGTTGAATTCGTTTGTAAACAGATTTCGAAATAAAGATACTTACTTCATATAAAATCATGATGGGAATGGCCACAATAATTTGGCTCGCAATATCTGGCGGCGTAATAATAGCCGAAAGGGTCAATACAATTACCAGTGATATTTTGCGGTACTTGCGCATCAGATGAGGCGTAATCAGACCAATTTTAGTAAGGAAGTACACCAATATGGGTAACTCAAAAATAAAGCCTGCTGACAGCACAGATGCACGGACAAGAGCGGTATAACTACTCAGGTCAAAGTCGTTGAATATTTCAGTACTAACGCTGTAGGTTCCCAAGAAGCGAAGGGACAGCGGCGTGATAACAAAATAACCAAACAATACGCCTGTGAAAAACAACAGTGAAGACACAATAATAAATCCGCGCGCCTGTCTGCGTTCTGGCTTGCGCATACCCGGACTGATAAATTTCCACAGCTGGTATATTACATAGGGAAAAGCGATGATGAACCCCGCGGTTATTGACGTCCAAATATGCGCAGAAAATTGTCCTGCAACTGTTCTACTTTGCACCCTAAAAGGCAACTCGTCTAGACAAAAGCCTTCGTCAAAGCCCAGTCCTTGTGCTGCGCTACAAAGCCATTTGTAAGTAATGAAGTCTTGTTTTTTTGGACCAAATAGTAGGACATCAAAGATAAAGTCTTTGGCCAAAAAGGCAGCACCACCAGCGATGATTATAGCTAAAATACTGCGGATGAGGTGCCAGCGCAACTCCTCTAAGTGATCAAGAAATGGCATGGTTTTATTATCCATACACTAATAAATACCTTCGTTTAGAATGTCGTGAATATGCACAATACCCATGTAGGTATTGGCATCAACAACGATGATTTGACTGATTTCTTTTTCTTGCATCAGCGTTAACGCTTCTTTTGCAAGGGTGTCACTGCTTAAAACAATGGGTTTTTTTGCCATGATGTCTTGTGCTTTCAACCTTGAAAAATCGCCGGTCGTTTGCATCATGCGTCGCAAATCTCCATCTGTTACAACACCCACAACTTGACTGTCTTGGATAACTGCTGTTGCACCCACTAGCTTGGTTGAAATCTCGTTGATAACCGCTTTTATGGAAGTATCGGGAGTAACTGCTGGCTTTTTATGCGGCTGTAGTAAGTGTCCCAATTGAACATTCAATGCTTTGCCCAGTGCACCTCCTGGATGTGAGCGCGCAAAATCTTCAGCCTTAAATCCGGAGAGCTCCATAAGGCAAATGGCCAGCGCATCTCCCATAACAAGCTGTGCCGTGGTACTTGTGGTTGGCGCTAAATTGTATTGATCGGCTTCTTTTGGTATGCCAACATGTAAGATTGCATCTGCATTTTGGGCAAGAAAAGAAGTGGGGTTGGCTGTCATGCCAATTAGCTTATTCCCTCTATTTTTTAGTAGTGGGACAAGTGTTTTAATTTCTGCACTAGTGCCGCTTTTAGACAGACAGAGCACGATGTCTTGTTGTTCTATCATGCCCAAATCCCCGTGAATGGCATCGGCAGCATGCATAAAAATACTTTTTGTGCCCGTAGAGTTTAGAGTGGCGCTAATTTTCATGCCGATAATGGCGCTTTTGCCAATACCCGTAAGTACCAAACGCCCATTGCCTTTATGGACCCAATCAACAACGTGTTCAAAATCTTTGTTAAGTTGAGGAGCCAATCCAGCTATGGCCTCGGATTGCTGCTCAATTACAACGGCTGCAACTTTTAATATGTGGTTGGATTTGTTCAATTAATGTTGATATATAAACAGTTTTAACGTATATTGTGGTTACAAATGTACAAAACCCACGATGAAGCTACAGGTGGATGGCAAAGAGCTTGATTTAAAAGCCTCTTTAAAGAATTTTTTTGGTTTTAACGAGTTCAGAGGATTACAAGAAGACGTTATAAAAAGTGTGTTCAACAAAGAGAATACTTTTGTTATTATGCCCACTGGTGGCGGTAAGTCACTGTGTTATCAACTGCCTGCACTTGTGCAACAAGGAACAGCCATTGTGGTTTCCCCACTCATAGCTTTAATGAAAAATCAGGTGGATGCTATTCGCGGCATTTCCAAAAACGATGGCATTGCACACGTTTTAAACTCCTCTTTGAGCAAAACACAGGTCGAAATTGTTAAGCAAGACATCAGTTCGGGCTTGACCAAACTGTTGTATGTAGCGCCAGAGTCGCTAACAAAAGAAGATTATGTTGCTTTTTTACGCACGGTTCCCATTAGTTTTCTAGCCATTGATGAAGCGCATTGCATTTCAGAATGGGGACACGATTTTAGGCCAGAGTACCGCAACCTGAAATCCATTATGCAACGCATAGGGGACAACATACCCATCATTGGATTGACAGCAACCGCAACCCCTAAAGTCCAAGAAGACATACTCAAGAACCTTAATATTTCTGATGCCACTACCTATTTGGCTTCCTTTAATAGGCCTAATCTGTTTTATGAAGTAAGGCCAAAAACAGCGCAAGTAGACCGAGATATCATTTCTTTTGTAAAGAGCCATAAGGGCAAATCTGGTATAGTCTATTGTTTGTCGCGCAAACGTGTGGAGGAATTGGCACAAATGTTACAAGTCAATGGTGTTAATGCCTTGCCGTATCACGCAGGTTTAGACACCAAACAAAGGGTCCACAACCAAGACAGTTTTCTCAAGGAAGATTGTGACGTTATCGTTGCGACTATCGCTTTTGGTATGGGTATAGACAAGCCAGACGTTCGCTTTGTTGTTCATCACGATATCCCTAAAAGTATTGAAAGTTATTACCAAGAAACAGGTCGTGCGGGTAGAGATGGTGGCGAAGGCCATTGCTTGGCCTTTTACGCCTACAAAGATATCGAGAAATTAGAGAAATTTATGGCTGGAAAGCCACTTGCAGAACAAGAAGTTGGCTATGCCTTATTGCAAGAAATGGTGGCTTATGCCGAAACTTCAATGTCTAGGCGTAAATTCATATTGCATTATTTTGGAGAGGAATTTGACGAGGTAAGCGGGGCAGGTGCCGATATGGACGACAATGCACGAAACCCAAAGCCAAGAGTGGAAGCACAAAAAGAAGTTGAGCTTATTATTCAAACCATTAAAGATACCAATGAGCAGTACAAAATCAAGGAGTTGGTTCACATCATGGTAGGGAAAGAGACGCCAATTTTGGTATCGCATCGCATTCAATCAAATCCCCTTTTTGGCGCAGGTAACACCAAGGACCAAGCCTATTGGAAAGCCTTGTTATCACAGCTTTTAGTTGCGCGGTACCTTACTAAGGAAATTGAAACCTATGGCGTGATTAAGCTAAACGAAAAGAGCTTATCTTTTTTAGAAAAACCACACAGCTTTTTGATGACTGAAAATCATTTGTATGACAACAGTGTTGCTGTTGCTGCACCTGCTAGAACAGCCTCCTTTGAAGTAAAGTTTCAAAAAATGCTGATGAAGCTTCGTAAAGAAGTTGCAGAAAAGTTTAATGTTCCTCCGTATGCCGTCTTTGAAGAGTCATCAATTAATGATATGCTTGTTAAGTATCCCATAACTATTGAAGAGTTAAAGAACATTCACGGAGTAGGTGAGGGGAAAGCCAATAAATTCGGCAAACCCTTTATTGATTTAATTGACTCCTACGTCAAGGATAATGACATCACCAGACCAGAAGATTTAGTCATCAAAACCACGGGTGCAAATTCAGCGCTTAAACTGTTTATTATTCAAAATATCGATAGGAAGTTGCCTATTCGTGATATTGCAGATGCCAAAGGAATGGAACTTCCCAATTTTCTGGACCAACTGGAAACCATTGTTTTTGCTGGAACTAAAGTAAATATTCAATACGCAATCGACGATCTTTTTGATGAAGATCAGCAAGAAGAACTTCACGAATACTTTATGGAAGCGGAAAACAACGACATACAAGAAGCCGTTGAGGAATTTGATGGTGAATATGAAGAGGACGATTTGCGTATTTTTAGAATTAAATTCATGAGTGAGGTGGCAAACTAATCTTTTTATGTCTATTTTCGCAGGCATCAAAAAGCACTTATGAAAGAAGGTATATTCGCTGTTTTCACAACACCAAAAGGAACAATCAAAATTCGATTGACGCACAAAGAAACACCGGGAACGGTTGGTAATTTTGTTGCGCTAGCCGAAGGCAATCTCGAGAATTCTCACAAGGCACAAGGAACCCCTTACTACGATGGCATGACTTTTCACCGTGTTATAGAAAATTTTATGATTCAAGGCGGATGCCCAGAAGGTACTGGCGTTGGTGGCCCGGGTTATCAATTTGACGATGAATTCCACCCAGACCTAAAACATGACAAGCCTGGCGTTTTGTCTATGGCAAATGCTGGACCGGGTACCAATGGAAGTCAGTTTTTCATTACCCACAACGAAACACCTTGGTTAGATGGAAAACACACCGTTTTCGGTTTTGTCGTTGAAGGTCAAGATGTGGTTGATCAGGTTGCGCAAGGCGATCGTATTGAATCGCTTGTTATTGAACGTATTGGCGACGAAGCAGCAGCCTTTAATGCTGTTGAAACTTTTAGGGTTTTTGAAGGCAGTCGCGAACAACGTTTACGTGAGGCTAAAGAAGCACAAGAAAAAGCACTTCAAAAAGTTGCTGCTGGTTTTGAAAAAACAGCCTCGGGACTGCGCTATCAGTTTATTCAACGCGGCGATGGTGTGGCTTCTGAAAAAGGGAAAACGGTTTCTGTTCATTACAAAGGACAGCTTTTAGACGGAACTGTTTTTGATTCATCTTATAAAAGAAATCAACCTATTGAATTCAAACTTGGAATAGGCCAAGTAATCCCTGGTTGGGACGAAGGCATTCAACTGTTATCTGTAGGGGACAAGGCGCGTTTTGTTGTTCCTAGCTACTTGGGTTATGGCGCCAGAGGGGCAGGTGGTGTAATTCCTCCAGGTGCTACCCTTATTTTTGACGTAGAATTGGTAGGCGTAAGCTAAACTTTCCACTTTATATTACAACCCAGACTGGGCTTTTGAAGCGTGTCAATGATTTTTCCAGAAAGGAGGGCATCCATTGCGGCGCGCAGATCGTTTCCTGTTACAGGCAAATCGTTTTTAGGTCTTGAGCTGTCCATTTGACCGCGGTATACCAAATTTTTTCTGCTATCAAAAAGGTAAAAGTCTGGTGTGCAAGCAGCATCATATTCTTTAGCTACACTTTGACTTTCGTCATATAAATAGGGAAAACTAAAGCCGTATTTTTCGGCTGTTTCTTTCATCAATGCCGGATCGTCGTCGGGATAGTTTACCACATCATTACTGGAAATGGCTACAAATCCAATCCCCTTGTCTTGATACGCTTTGGCCATGGCCGTGATGCCTTCCATCACATGGATGACATAAGGACAATGGTTGCATATAAACATCACAACGGTGCCATTTGCCCCGCTGCTGCTGTCAAAGGAATATGTTTTGCCATCTTTGGTATTGGGCAATGAAAAATCAGGTGCTTGGGTACCCAAGGCCAACATGTTTGAAGGAGTACGTGCCATTTCTTTTTTTTCAAAAATAGCGATAAAATATCATCGAATAACCTCGTCTCCTTTTTCCCTTTTAATAAAGGAAATGGATTCGGCTAAAAGCGATTGAAATCCTTCGAGGTGCTCTTTGTAGATAAAGATTTTGTGTTTGACCACGGCATTGTTTGTCGGCGATTTTTTAGATTCGGTAATCACCAAGAAGTAATCTTTGGCTTTTGTTTCTTTCACATCAAAAAAATAGTGTCTAGAGCCTGCTTGCAAGCAACCCTCTCTGACACTTTTTTGGTATTCAGTTTTGGACATAAATAAAGATTTGGTTTTACTAAAGTACAAATCTTTAGCAATTAGATTTCTTCTTCTATGCGCTGTTCTTCGTAGAGTTCTTTATAGTATCCCGCTTGGCTAACAAGGTCTTTGTGTGTGCCGTATTGGACGATTTCCCCATCTTTGAGTATCAGAATATAATCTGCATTTTTTGCCGATGAAACCCGGTGGCAAACAATTATGGTGGAAGTGTCTTTGTTGTTCTTTTTAAGGGCATTCAGAATTGCCTCTTCTGTCTCCGTATCAACTGCTGAGAGGCAATCGTCTAGCAAAAGAATTTTAGGATTTTTAATCAATGCACGTGCAATGGATACCCGTTGCTTTTGACCACCAGAGAGCGTAATCCCTCGTTCTCCAAGCATCGTTTCATAGCCTGCTGTAAATTCGACAATGTTTTTGTGTACCGCCGCTTGTTTTGCCGCTTTTTCAATTTCTTGTTCAGTAGCATCGGGTTTACCAAAGCGTATGTTGTGCGCTATGGTATCTGAAAATAGAAAAGGCTGTTGGGGCACAACACCCATGATTTCACGAATGTCTTTTTGCGCATATTCATCCAAGGCGAAACCACCCAAGGACACTTTGCCAGAATGGGGCAAATAGGTTTTGGATAATAGCTGTAAAAGTGTTGTTTTACCAGATCCTGTTGGGCCCATTATGGCTAAGGTTTTCCCTGACTCCAAACTAAAGGACACGTTCTTAAGTGCTTTAATGCTGGTATCGTCATACATAAAATTAACCTTGTCAAAACGGATGTCAAAATTTACTGGTTTTTTGTTGGCACTAATGCCGTCTTGAATATCGGGTTCTTGGCCCAAAAATTCGTTAATGCGTTTTTGGGAAGCTTCTGCTTGTTGCACGATGGAGGTTACCCAACCCACAGTTGCTACGGGCCAGGTGAGCATGTTCACGTAAATAATAAATTCGGCTAAAACCCCCAGCTCAATTTGCCCATTGATGTATTGGTTTCCTCCGATAAAAATAACCAAGACATTACTGATGCCAATCAGTAAAATCATCAGCGGGAAAAACCATGCTTGAACCTGTACCAATGACATGTTTTTGGTTTTGCTTTCCTTTGATATAGCTGCCATCTCATGGGTTCTATTTGTCTCGATCGCATAAGATTTAATGACATTGATTCCGCTAAAAGATTCTTGGCTAAAAGTAGACAGCTTCGACAGCATTTGCTGTACTAGGGTGCTGCGTTCGTGTATGGCCCTGCTCAGTCGGTATATAAGAAAAGACAATATGGGAAGCGGTAAGAGCGTGTATAAGGTCAGTTTAGGGGCTACGCTTATCATATAGCTGATCACGATAACAAAAAGTGTCACCGTGTTGATGCTGTACATCAGTGCTGGCCCTACATACATACGCACACGAGATACGTCTTCACTAATGCGACTCATTAAGTCACCAACGCGGTTTTGTTTGTAGAAGCGTAAAGAGAGTTTTTGATAGTGGTTGTAGACCGTGTTTTTTAGGTCATATTCAATATGCCTAGAAACATTGATGATGGTTTGGCGCATGCTAAAAGTGAATATTCCAGAAACAAGTGCTGCACCCACAATTAGCGCAATGTTGGTTAAAAGCAGTCTTTTGATGTTGGTCAAATCTGTTTCTCCACTTCGCACAAACTGCTCGATGGCCGTAATCGAATCTCCGACTAGGCTAGGGGCCAGTACGGCAAACACACGTGAGGAAACAGTAAATAGCAATCCTAATAGTAATAGGAATTTATATTTCTTAAAATAACGGTTAAGATATTGAAGCGCGCGCAAATATTATTTTTTACGAAGATAGGATTTTAGCTCTTTGCATCAAATCTTGTGTAGCATATCATCTAAAATCCCTTATTTTTGCAGGAACAAACGTTCTTATTCATGATTACACGTCGTCATTTACGTACCAAAGTCATGCAGGCATTATATGCGCAGCAACTTGACCCAACAGACAACCTTAAAGCAGGAGAATCATGGATTTTGAAGAGCAGCCAGGATTTTTACCTCCTCTACATTACACTTCTTGATTTGTTCCGTGAGCTTCATGCTTGTGGATATGCCCTCTACGAGAAAAACACCAAGAAGCATCTTCAGGAAGATGAAAATGAAACGAACCCCAAGTTTTTTAGCAACAAAGCGCTTTTGGCACTGTGTGATAATGCGGCTCTAGCAGCACAAGTCAAAAAACACAAACTTACGTACTGGAAAAATCACGACGAATATGTACGTTTGGTTTGGGATGAAATTACTGCTTCAACCATTTATGATGAATACCTGAAGACTGAGACCACAAGCTTAGCGCAAGACCAAGATTTTTTGGTGCAGCTTTTCAGCACGGTAATCGCTCCATTTGATCGCTTGGGCGAGTTCATGGAAGAAGTTAATATTTCTTGGGTCGATGATGCGCCACTTGCCAATACGATAGTGCGAAACAGTTTGAAGCGTGTTGCTGAGCCCGATGCCATAATCACTGTTTTGTATAAAGATGATGAGGATCGGAAATTCTCACTGGAGCTTTTTAGAAAAGTGGTGCTCAATAAACCTGAATTTATTGAGGAAATCAAAGGGCGAACGCCAAATTGGGATTCGGATCGTATTGCTGAATTGGATTTCACCTTATTGCTCATGGCCTTGGCCGAGTTGTTTTATTTTCCTTCAATACCGGTTAATGTTACCATCAACGAATACTTGGAAATTGCGAAGGAATATGCCACACCAAAAAGCAGCATGTTCATTAACGGTGTGCTGGACAATGTGGTAAAAGACATGACCAAGCAAAAACGGATTCGCAAAAATGTACGTGGAATGCAGTAATATGTTTATTTTTGAAAAAATTATATAAAATGAAACCATTTGTTCTGGCCTTAGTTGCCTTATTTGCCTTGGGTTGCACTCAAAGCGCCTCAAAGAAAGTGAAACAAGAAAATGTTGCAGAAGCTGCAGCAAAACAAGAAGCCAATGGGGATTTGCCCGTAATGACATTCGATAGAACAGAACACGATTTTGGCACCATAAACGAGGGAGATGTTGTTGAAACTTCTTTTTCCTTTACCAATACAGGAAACAGCGACCTTATGATTTTGGATGCGCGTGGAAGCTGTGGATGTACGGTACCTGAATACCCAAAAAATACGCCAATTGCCCCCGGCGAGACAAGAGATATAAAAGTAAAGTTTGATTCCGCCAACAAGCCCGGCAACCAAACAAAAACGGTAACCCTAACCAATAATACAGAACGTGGTCGTGATATCATTCGTATCAAGACAATGGTTACTGCTGATCCTGTAAAAGAACAACAGCGCCAAGAGGCACGTAACCAAATTAAGCAATAATTATGCAAATTCTTCAGGCAACTGGTGGAGGAAACTTCACACTGTTAATCCTCATGTTTGGGGTCATGTTTTTGTTTTTGATTTTACCACAACAGCGTAGAGCAAAAAGAGAGCGTAAGTTTAAAAACGGACTCAAAAAAGGAGATCTAGTTGTGACCAAAGGCGGAATTCATGGGAAGATTATTGAAGTAAACGACAGTAACGATACTTGTGTTATTGAAACCATGGCCGGTAAGGTAAAAATGGAACGCAGTCTTATTTCGCATGAGATGAGCAAGCAACGCACAACCACTGCAAAAAAATAATATCTAGTTTTTTTCTTTTATGTACAAACGTCTAATACGTCCCCTTCTTTTTCTTTTTGATCCAGAAGGTGTGCACTATTTTTCGTTTGCTGCCATACGCTTTTTGCACCGTGTTCCCTTTATGGGATCGCTTATTCGTGTTTTTTTTACTTCCAAAGACCCAGCCCTGGAGCGTGAGGTTTTTGGGCTTCGATTTCCAAACCCCGTGGGTTTAGCTGCAGGATTTGATAAAGACGCCAAGCTTTATCACGAACTTGCGAATTTTGGCTTTGGCTTTATCGAGATTGGAACAGTTACACCCAAACCGCAAGGCGGCAACACTAAGCCACGTTTGTTTCGCCTAAAACAAGACAAAGGCATTATTAACCGCATGGGCTTTAACAACGAGGGGGTAGTAGCTGCCGCAAAACGTCTAAAGAAAAACAAAGGAGTGCTTATTGGTGGTAATATTGGCAAGAACAAAACCACACCCAACGATCAGGCACAAGACGATTACCTCATTTGTTTTGACGCCCTGTTTGATGTGGTGGATTATTTTGTGGTGAATGTGAGTTCGCCCAACACCCCCAACCTACGGGACCTCCAAGAGAAAGAACCTTTGACCAAGCTGTTAAACGTTTTGCAAAAGCGCAACAGTGACAAAGCTTCACGTAAGCCTATACTGCTAAAAATCGCTCCTGATTTAAGCAATTCGCAATTGGATGATATTATTGATATCGTGGCAGACACCCAAATTGACGGCGTTATTGCAACCAATACCACCCTGTCACGAGATGGATTAAATAGTAGCACCGAGCTAACCGAGCAAGCGGGTGGGTTAAGTGGAAAACCATTGACAAAACGCAGTACGGAAGTCATTTCATATTTGCACACACAAAGTAAGGCAGCTTTTCCTATTGTTGGGGTAGGGGGCATACACACGCCTGCTGATGTACAAGAAAAACTAGCTGCTGGCGCATCCTTGGTGCAGCTATATACAGGCTTTGTATACGAAGGACCTGCCGTGGTTAAGCGCATGAACCGCGCCATCAAGTAGCATATTTTTTCTTGAGGTATTGGCTAACAAAATACACCCGTTGTGCATTTTAGCACAAGTGTACACGGATATGTCTTTGAGTGAATTATACCCATTTCAATCGCAAAATTTTCTCGGACCGACAGAACCTAATCAATATGCAAAACGGGTAAATTAAATAATTTTGTATCATAGTAATTCATTGTTTAACCCTAAATCAAAATTATGAACAATCTATTATGGACTATTATTATAGGAATAGTCGCTGGTTTCCTTGCTGGCAAAGTCGTGAAAGGAAAAGGCTTTGGCCTCATTTTTAACTTATTGGTTGGTGTTGGCGGTGCCATTTTGGGCGGCTGGATCTTCGGTCAATTGGGAATTAGTATTGGCACTGGTCTTATCAGTACTTTAATCACTGCTTTTATTGGCGCAATTGTGCTTCTTTTTATCATTAATCTTCTAAAAAAACATAATGAAACCTTATGGGATGGGCATGCCGATCCCTATTTTTTTATCCCCAAAACCAAGTGGTGTTTCACAATTTGTGAGGGGAATTTATTTAGCTGAAATCCATGCGCTGAATGGCAACACTTTTGTGCAAAGGGTAAAGATGTGAGTTAGTGTGTTTGGAAAATAAATCCGGCACTTGAAGTTTTGTGGTTTCAAGGCTGTTATTAGGTAGCTGAAATATTTTAGTATATTTATTGTTTGCCACATTGACCAAAAACACCCAAAAATGAAAACTTCAAACGCATATAACACTCTTTTTATATTTCTGGTTCTATTTACATTTTCGTGTACTTCAGAACTGGGTCAAAACAAACTTCTTAAACCATGGACAGGCCCATATATGGGTACGCCTGCTTTTGACAAGATGCAAGTAGCAGATGTAAAACCTGCCATGCTAAAAGCCATGGAGCTTAACTTAGAAGAAATCGAAGCCATTGCATCAAACCCTGAAGCCCCAAACTTTGAAAACACCATTGAAGCCATGGAGCGCTCAGGAAAAGTTTTGGATCGCGCTTTTGCTTATTATGGGATTTTCAGCAGTAATATGTCTTCACCCGAATTTAGAGGAGTGCAAACCGAATTGGCACCGCTTTTTTCAGAGTTTCAATCCAAAATCACACAAAACAAGCAGTTTTTCAAGCGTATCAAAGCTGTTTATGAGGCTTCAAAAACCAAGCCACTTGAAGCTGATCAGCAGCGCGTAGTGGAGTTAACGTATCAGAGTTTTGCCATGAATGGTGCGGATTTGGACGACGAGAAAAAGAAGCGTTATGCAGCCATAAACAAAGAACTTTCGTCGCTCTACACCAAATTTTCAAATAACATTTTACATGATGAAGAAAACTACGTCACTTACCTTACGGAAAATCAGTTAGGGGGACTTCCAGATGATTTTGTCAAGTCTGCTGCTCGGATAGCTGAAGGAAAGGATCGGGCAGGAGCATATGCGGTTACCAATACACGTTCTTCGATGGATCCCTTTTTGACCTATTCAACCGAACGCGATTTACGCAAACAAGTTTGGACAAATTATTATGCGCGTGCCGATAATGGTGATGCATACGACAACAAAGAAATCATTGCGCAAATATTAAAACTTCGCAAAGAGCGTGTGGCGCTTTTGGGTTATGACAATTACGCCGCTTGGCGCCTGCAAAACCGAATGGCAAAGAACCCAGAGAATGCCATGGCGCTTATGGAAGCCGTTTGGCCTGCAGCCATTGCCCGTGTTGCTGAAGAAGTAGCCGATATGCAAGCTGTTGCAGATGCCAATGGAGATAACATTACCATAGCTCCTTGGGACTACCGTTTCTATGCAGAGAAAGTGCGCAAAGCTAAATATGATTTAGATTCAGATGAGGTAAAGCAATACCTGCAACTAGACAAACTAACGGATGCCATGCACTATGTTGCTGGTCGTTTGTTTGGCTATGCCTTTTCTCCCGTTCCCGAAGGATCGGTTCCTGTATTCCATGAGGATGTGAAGGTTTGGGAAGTAACCGACAAAGATTCGGGAGATCACATTGGATTGTGGTATTTAGATCCTTATGCAAGAGAAGGAAAGCGCTCAGGTGCTTGGGCGACTACCTACAGAAGCTTTTCAACCTTTGATGGAAAAACAAACGTGTTGGCATCCAACAACTCAAACTTTGTTAAGCCAGCCCCTGGTGAGGCCTTGCTCATTTCTTGGGACGATGCCACAACCTTCTTCCACGAATTTGGTCATGCTTTACACTTTTTTGCTTCCGAAGTGAGGTACCCAACGCTAAACGGAGGGGTTAGAGACTATACCGAATTTCAATCGCAGCTACTAGAACGTTGGTTGTCCACAGACGACGTAATTGACCGGTTTTTGGTGCACCAAGAAACGGGTGCTCCCATGCCAGATGCATTGGTTGCAAAAATTAAAAAGGCAGCAACCTTTAATCAAGGTTTTGCTACAACCGAATACTTAGCCTCTGCACTAATGGACATGAAACTCCATCTGGCTGATCCGACCGATCTAGATGTAGGTGCGTTTGAGCGCGAAACATTGACTGCGTTTAACATGCCAAAAGAACTACCCATGCGTCACAGGACGCCGCATTTTGGCCATGTGTTTTCTGGCGAAGGCTATGCTACGGCATATTACGGCTATATGTGGGCAGATGTGTTAACAGCCGATGCTTCCGAAGCATTTAGAGCGGCACCGGGCGGCTTTTATGATGAAGCCATGTCAGAAAAATTAGTTAAATATCTATTTGCGCCACGCAACTCCATTGACCCCGCTGAAGCATATAGGTTGTTTAGAGGCAGAGATGCTTCTATCGATGCTTTGATGCGCGCTAGGGGCTTCCCTGTAACGCAATAAAATATGTACAAAGCATGTTAAACAGCAAAATATTGCACTGTAATGTAATAAGCTTCACTATTAGCTGAATTATTTTAGTATTTTCGATGGAAATTTATTTTTTATGGATGATTTGGCATATCGGTCAATAGCAGCATACGAGCAAGCAAAAGATCAGGCTTCAGCACAACCAGAAGCTTTTTGGGAAGCTATTGCGAATCAGTTCGAATGGCATCAAAAGTGGGATAAGACGCTGGAATATGATTTTCATAAACCAGAAGTTAAATGGTTTTTTGGAGGTAAATTAAACATTACCGAAAACTGCTTAGATCGCCATCTTAAAACGCAGCCCAATCAAACGGCAATTATTTTTGAGCCAAACGATCCAAAAGAAACTGCGCAACATATTTCATATGAGGAATTGCATAGCCGTGTTTGTCGCGTTGCTAATATGCTAAAGGCGCATGGCGCTAAAAAAGGTGACAGGATCTGCCTTTATATGCCTATGGTTCCAGAGCTGGCCATAACCGTGCTGGCCTGTGCCCGAATTGGTGCCATTCACTCTGTGGTATTTGCTGGTTTTTCTGCCGCTGCATTGGCAGCTAGAATAAACGACGCTGACTGCGCCATGTTGGTCACTGCCGACGGCGGATTCCGAGGCGCTAAAGTCACGCCATTAAAAGCCATTGCCGACGAAGCATTAACCCACTGTACAAGCATAAAAACGTCAATTGTACTTAAACGAACAGGCCAAGAAGTAGCTTGGAACGATATTGATGTTTGGTGGCACGAAGCATTAGCGGAAGTGGACGACCACTGTCCAGCTGAAATCATGGACAGCGAAGACCCTTTGTTTATTTTATATACCTCGGGCTCCACCGGAAAACCCAAAGGCATGGTGCATACATGTGGTGGATACATGGTTTATACCGCATACTCCTTTCAAAATGTATTTCAATATGAAAAAGGCGATGTTTATTGGTGTACTGCCGATATCGGTTGGATTACAGGACATTCTTATATCGTTTACGGTCCTTTGGCCGTAGGCGCAACCACGGTCATGTTTGAAGGCGTTCCTTCATATCCTGAATGTGATCGTTTTTGGGAAGTATGTGCCAAACACAAGGTCAATCAGTTTTATACGGCACCCACTGCCATACGTGCTTTGCAAAAGCACCCAGTAGACTTGGTCAGTAAACACGATTTGTCTACACTAAAAGTTTTAGGTTCTGTTGGAGAACCCATTAATGCAGAAGCTTGGCATTGGTATGACAACCACGTAGGTAAGAACAATTGTCCCATTGTGGATACGTGGTGGCAAACCGAAACGGGCGGTATTCTAATAAGTTCACTAGCGGGCGTAACGCCACAAAAACCCACCTATGCCACACTTCCCATGCCGGGTGTTCAAGCGGTTTTGTTGGACAACGAAGGCAATGAATTGGCTGATGAAAACGAAGGTATTTTAGCTATTAAATACCCATGGCCATCTATTGCCCGTACCATTTGGGGCGATCACGAACGTTATAAAAATGTTTATTTCAGTGCCTATCCTGGTTATTATTTTCCTGGCGATGGTGCCTTACGTGATGCGAAGGGCAATTACCGTATAACAGGTAGGGTTGATGATGTGGTGATTGTTTCTGGCCATAACCTTGGGACGGCACCTATTGAAAATGCACTCAACGAACATCCTAATGTTGTGGAAAGCGCCGTTGTTGGTTTTCCACATGATGTGAAAGGGAATGCGCTATATGCATTTGTTATAGCTAAAAACGTAGTAGCTGATCACGAAGCATTGATAGCAGCCTTGCGTGCTTTGGTGGCTCAAACCATTGGGCCTATAGCCAAGCCTGACCGTATTCAAGTGGTAAGCGGACTTCCAAAAACGCGAAGTGGTAAAATCATGCGTCGCATATTGCGCAAACTTGCCGCAGGCGAATACGACCAACTTGGTGATGTTTCTACTTTGTTAAACCCAGAAGTGGTGGAAGAGATTAAGCGAAATAGCTAAACTTCTCTCCGTTTTTGATGGTTTGTAGTGTTTCGTATATCAGTTTGATTACGTTCTCCACATCTTCTTGGTGTACCATTTCTACGGTGGTGTGCATGTATTTAAGCGGTAATGAGATCAATGCTGAGGGAACACCACCATTGCTGTAAGCAAAAGCATCTGTATCGGTACCAGTATACCTTGAGGAAGCCAAACGCTGGAACGGAATCTTTTTTTCTTCAGCCGTATCGATAATGCGATCACGCAATAACTGCTGAACGGCAGGTGCGTAAGAGATAACAGGCCCTTTTCCAATCGTATTGTCCCCTTGTTTTTTTGGATCAATCATGGGTGTGGAGGTATCGTGACAAACGTCTGTTACGATAGCTACGTCTGGTTTGATGGTCTGTGTGATCATCTCAGCACCACGCAGTCCAATTTCCTCTTGAACCGAATTGGTTACATATAGCCCAAAAGGTAGTTCAACCTTGCTCTCTTTTAGCAAGCGTGCTACTTCCGCAATCATAAAGCCGCCTATGCGGTTGTCAAGGGCACGGCACACAAATTTATTTTTGTTCAATACTTGAAAAGTGTCTGGATATGTAATCACACAACCCACATGGATGCCCATTTTTTCTACTTCTTCTTTCTTAGAAGCACCAACATCAATGGTAATGTTTTCAAGCTTAGGCGTTTCTTCCTTTCCAGCCATGCGCGTGTGAATAGCAGGCCAACCAAACACCCCTTTTACGATGCCTTTCTTTGTGTGTATGTTAACCCATTTAGACGGTGCAATCATATGGTCGCTACCCCCGTTTCTAATCACAGAGATTAACCCCTTGTCGGATATGTAGTTAACATACCAAGAGATTTCGTCTGAATGCGCTTCAATCACTACTTTGAATGGTGCTTTTGGATTGATAACACCAACCGCAGTACCGTAGGTATCGGTGATAAATTCGTCAACGTAGGGCTTTAGATAGTCCATCCAAATTTTTTGGCTTTCCCATTCGTATCCAGTAGGAGCAGGGTTGTTGAGGTATTGTTTTAGAAATGCGTGCGATTTTTTGTTTAAAATACGATCCATTGCGGTTTTTTATTTAAGTGTGCTAAATTACGACATATAGGTAAAACAATCTTATTACTTTTGAATCCATGAACAAACTCGTGTATGTAGGCGTTATAATGTTGGCTTGCAGTCTATACGGACAGCAGAAACAACCTATATATATAGTAGCGGGCGATACGTTGACCAATCCCTATGTTGATTTAAGTGAAGTTGTGGTGCTTCCAAGCATTAAATTTAAAAGTTATGACGACTATATTGCCTATTATCGGTTGCAAAGACGCACCATAAAAGTCTATCCTTATGCCCAACTTGCAGCAGAACGCCTGACGGTTTTGAACCAACGACTGGCCAATATCAAACGCAAACGCGCCAAAAAACGCTATGTAAAACAAGTTGAGCGTTACTTAGAAGGTGAATTTAAGGACGAATTGAAGAAGCTCACGCGTTCGGAAGGGCGAATTTTAATCAAGCTAATTTATAGGGAAACGGGTTTTACTGCCCACGCATTGATAAAAAAACTACGTAATGGATGGCGTGCTTTTATCTATCAAACCACGGCAAAAATGTTTGATATAAATTTGAAAACTGCCTATAATCCCACTGAGGTTGAGGAAGATGCGTTAATAGAGTATACACTACAAAAAGCCTTTGCTGAAGGTGTGTTAAAACCCGGAGATAAAAAAAGTAAATAAATTTAGTCAGTGAGGATAAAAGGGTTGTATATTTGCAATCCGCAAAAAAGCTGCGAACCACACTCAAAAATAATTTTGATTTTTTTTCGTTGTGGGGTTGTGTAAACCGAAAAGCAGCGTATATTTGCAACCGCTTTCGAAAAGAGAGCAATTAAAAGTTCATTGAATTATTGAGAATGACAGCGCGTATTAATCGCAATTGCGATTAAAATACGAATAGTAAAACAATCATGAGACAGCTCTAATTTGTCAATTTTTTTGTTGTTAATTTTATTTAAAGTTATACAATGAAGAGTTTGATCCTGGCTCAGGATGAACGCTAGCGGCAGGCCTAACACATGCAAGTCGAACGGTAACATAGATTGCTTGCAATCTGATGACGAGTGGCGCACGGGTGCGTAACGCGTATGCAATCTACCTTTTACAGGAGAATAGCCCAGAGAAATTTGGAATAATGCTCCATAATATCATTTATCAGCATTGATTTATGATTAAAGCTCCGGCGGTAAAAGATG
>ERZ802830.523-NODE-523-length-38294-cov-12.4495_pt1 | contig 38294 bp, 30 predicted proteins | sample MGYA00345654_ERZ802830 | MGnify/ENA primary metagenome ERZ802830 (study PRJEB30503, sample SAMEA104212375) | marine metagenome | biome: Westerlies Biome; feature: [SRF] surface water layer (ENVO:00010504) within the epipelagic zone...; material: water... | reverse complement strand
CGAGCTCGTATGGATGGATATAGAGGAAGGTTACGTCGGCAGAAATTACTATTTTCAGTTAGCATCAAGCGCGACTAACGCTACCCTTTCGGAGATAAAATATAAGTACGATGTTAATTCTTTCGAGCATTTCTCAGGAAAAAGTCTTGGACTGAATGACATAGCTAAAGTCCAAATCCGTCTCGACAAGAAAATTCCGTTCGAGCCGTATGACGAATGCCCAAGCCTGGGTGCCTTCGTTCTCGTAGATCGTTACTCTCATGCTACTGTGGCGGCCGGAATGATCCGCTATGAACTCAGGCGCGCTTCCAACATTCATTTGCAGAACATGTCGGTCGATAGACCGTCTCGAGAGAAGTTAGCCGGACATAAAGGCAGCGTGATTTGGCTAACCGGTTTATCCGGAGCTGGTAAGTCCACAATCGCGAATGCGGCGGAAACCTTATTGCATGCTCAAGGATTTCGCACGTACATCCTTGACGGGGATAATATTCGGCATGGCCTCTCCAACGATCTTGGTTTCACGAATGCCGACCGAGTAGAAAACATTAGACGGATAGCCGAAGTCGCAAAACTATTCCTGGATGCCGGGGTAATCGTTATGACCTCCTTTATTTCGCCATTCAGGGCTGAAAGGGATATGGCTAGAGCCCTTTTCGAACCGGACGATTTTATGGAGGTATTTATCGATGCTCCGCTGGATGTCGCAGAATCCAGAGATCCAAAAGGACTATATAAAAAGGCTCGTAGCGGCGAATTGCCGAATTTTACTGGAATAGATAGTGCTTACGAGGCGCCAGCGAACCCTGAACTTGTTCTAAAAACTGATGAAAGCAGCATTGCCGAGGCGGCCGATAAACTGGTCGATTCAATTAGAAAAAATATTAATCAGTAATGTGAGTTATAGATTCAATCGGGCTACCGAATTCAAAAATTCGCAGCGGCGGCTCATTCAGTGCCGGCTTAAAGAACCGTCCTTTTCCTTTCGGTCAAATAGAATAATGCTAATATTTTGATGATAGGAGGTCCCATCATGGCTTTACCAACGAAAGAAGAATTGGGCTTTGATCCAGCTGCCCTACGCGATAAGTATCGAGCTGAGCGAGATAAACGTCTCAGAGACGACGCAAATGAGCAATATCGGGAGATCAAAGATGAGTATGTGGATTTCCTAGCCGACCCCTATATTGCTCATCCCACTTCTAGAGAGCCTCTTTCCGACGAAGTAGAAATCGCCATTATTGGTGGGGGCTTCGGTGGTTTAATCGCCGCAGCTAGGCTGAAGGAGCTTGGTTTTGAGGACATTAGGCTCGTAGAAAAAGGCGGTGACTTCGGCGGTACTTGGTACTGGAATCGTTACCCCGGCGCAGCCTGTGATACAGAAGCCTACATCTATCTGCCTCTGTTAGAAGAACTGAACTATGTCCCTACTCAGAAATACGCACATGCTCCGGAGATATTGAGTCACAGCCAAAATATCGCTAAAAAATACAATCTCTATAACAATGCGTGTTTAGAGACCGAAGTCACTGAGCTGAATTGGGACGAAAACGCCAAAAAATGGATTATCCAGACAAACAGAGAGGATAAATTTAGAGCGCGCTTTGTCATTATGTCTAATGGTCCATTGCACCGACCGAAACTTCCTGGCATCGAGGGAATTAACAACTTTCAGGGGCATACGTTCCACACCAGTCGCTGGGACTACGGTTACACCGGCGGCGACTCAAACGGCGGACTTACTGAACTAAAAGACAAGCGTGTGGCGATCATTGGCACCGGCGCTACCGCTGTGCAATGCACCCCTCACGTCGGCGAAACGGCCAAACAACTGTATGTTTTCCAGCGCACGCCCTCCTCGATAGATGTTCGGGCCAATCGAACAACGGACCCTAAATGGGCAGCCGAACTTAAACCCGGTTGGCAAAAGGAGCGCATGGAAAACTTTAATATCCTCTGCTCCGGTGGCGTTGTAGAGGAAGACCTCGTGAAAGATGGTTGGACAGAAATAATACGCAACCTAATTTCTATGGCGAACTATAGAGGTGAAGGCACCAACTGGGATGAGGTACCCCAACTCATGGAAATCGCCGATTTCCAAAAAATGGAACAAATAAGAAACCGCGCTGCGGAGTTGGTAAAGGACCCTAAAACAGCCGAATCCCTCAAGCCCTACTACCGTCAGTTCTGTAAGCGTCCCTGTTTCCATGACAGCTACCTGCAAACGTTCAACCGCCCCAGCGTTGAGTTGATCGACACCAATGGAGACGGTGTGGAACGGATTACCGAAAACGGCGTTGTTGCCAACGGCAAGGAATATCCGGTGGACTGCATCATATTCGCGACAGGCTTCGAGGTCGGAACCTCTTATGTGCGCCGCTCTGGTTATGACGTTACTGGTATAGACGGCGTTACATTGAGTGAAAAATGGGCCGACGGCATGCGCACCTTACATGGCGTAATGACTAACGGATTCCCAAATCTATTCATCATTAGCAATTCACAAGCCGGTTTCACTACTAACTTTCCTCATGCTATGGACGAAACCTCTCAGCACATCGGCTATATGCTGAAGGAATGCAAAAAAGAACAACTGTCTTCAATCGAAGTGTCTAAAGAGGCAGAAGATAAATGGGTCGAGGAGATTATTGCGGTATCTAGGTTTGCAGAAGATTTTCAGGAATCGTGTACGCCCGGCTATTACAATAACGAGGGCAAGCCTAATCCCAAAAGCGTCCAAAATGGACCCTATGGCAAAGGCTCAAGGCCTTATTTCAGAATTACTGCGGCTTGGAGAGAGGAAGGAAATATGGCCGGAATTCTGAAAAAACAGTGATTAACGTAAAAGACAAAGTCGTCCTCATCACCGGCGCAGGCGGAGGAATAGGACGAGAGCACGCACTGGAATTCGGTCGCCGTGGTGCCAAGGTGGTGGTCAACGATTTAGGTTCCAATGTCCGAGGTGACGGTACTAGCGACCTTGCTGCAGACGTGGCAGCAGAAATTGTGGCACATGGCGGCAGCGCGGTGTCTAACAATTTCTCGGTGGCCGATCCTGATCAAGCCAAAGCAATGGTTCAACAGGCCATAGATGAATTCGGTCGTATTGATATTGTTATAAACAATGCCGGCATCTTACGAAACCGAACATTTAAAAATACAACAACGGATGACTTCAAGCTCGTTGTCGAAGTCCATTTGTTAGGGTCTGCCTACGTCACGCACGCTGCTTGGCCTTTTATGTATGAGCAGAACTACGGAAGAATAATCCTCACCTCATCGGTTTCGGGGATTTTTGGACAGTTTGGTCAGAGCGCTTATGGTGCGGCCAAGATGGGCATGCTGGGATTGATGAATGTTCTCGCATTAGAGGGCAGATCCCATGGGATCAAAATAAACTGTCTCTCGCCTGGAGCCGACACGCGAATGACGGCTCTGGATAAAGAGCTTGGTATTGACCCCGATAAGCCAAGGCCGCAATCACACCCTAAATTAGTAACACCTATAGCCCTATTTCTTGCTAGTGACGATGCACCGAATGGTATGGTGATTCATGGACTCAGTGGCCGATATTTGCGTTCAGAAACCTTTGCCAACAAAGGTATAGCCCTTGATCCAGACGCCCTAGCGGAAGATTTGATCAGTAACATTGAGCAAGTTTTAGACATGTCCAGCGCTAAAGCGCTTGCCGAACCGGGCAATATCGCGCTTTTAGGCAAATAGTCTGTCGGCCTTGGAACCCTTGGATTAGTAAAACTGCCGGAGATCACACAAATGCCGAGGAGTTAGGAGCAGCGCCTAGAGGCTCTACCCCTCCCCCTCAATCGATTACACGAAATCATTCAGTTGCGATCATGCACGGGCCGCATCGTGCTTTACCGTGATCACCTGCGCATAGGTGAATTCTTTCAGGCCTTCAATACCGTACTCAACTCCGAATCCTGACTGCTTGTGCCCTCCGAAAGAGGCTAAAGGATTTAGATGCAGGAATTCGTTCACCCACACAGTCCCCGTTTCAAGTTGCTCGGCAATTTCAACACCTTTGTCTGGATCTTCGGTCCAAATTGCGCCCGCAAGACCGTACTCAGTATTGTTGGCCCGCTCGATCACTTCTGCTTCCGACGAAAATTTCATCAGCGGCATTACTGGGCCGAATTGCTCTTCGGCAACAATCCGCGCATCTTCAGGTGGGTTATCTAAAATAGAGATTGGCACGTAGTAGCCAGTACCCGTCGGATCGACGTCGCCGCCCAATAAAAATTCATAGCCGTTGTCCTTGGCATCCTGAATCAGTTCGCAAACTCGATCGAATTGCTTCTTGTTTTGTATTGGGCCAACGCCGGTTCCCTGTTCGGAGCCATCACCAACTTTTACTTCCTTCGCGTATTCGGTAATAGCGGCGCTGAGTTCATCATAAATATCTTCATGAATGTATATACGCTTGGCTGCAACGCAGATTTGCCCAGCGTTGGAAAAGCTCGCCCAAAATAACTGCTCAGCTACCTTTTTCACATCGGCATCGGGCAACACAATTGAGGCATCGTTACCGCCTAGTTCTAGAGTGATACGTTTCAGATCCTTTGAGGCGCCTTCCATAATTTTTTTGCCGGTAGCAGTAGAGCCCGTAAAAGTCACTTTATCGATGTCTTTATGTGCGGTGATCATTGGGCCTAGCGAGTCTTCACCAGTAATAATATTGAGTACACCCGCTGGTACTTTGTCAGCAATCAATTCCGCAATTTTCAGTGTCGTTAGCGGCGTAAACGGTGAGGGTTTTAGAACGATTGTGCAGCCCGACAGCAAAGCCGGCGCAATTTTCTGCACAGCCATTAAGACAGGGAAATTCCACGGTACGATACCGCCGACCACGCCTACAGGCACTCTTCGGGTGCGAGATAAACGTTCTTGTGAATCCTCATTGATCACGTCTTGAAATTCCAGGGACGCTTGAGCACGAATATTTGCCGGGGCGCCGCCTATTTCCATTTCCGCCTGAGCGTGCGGCTTACCTTGCTCTTTAGTGAGCAAGCGAAAAAGCTCACCGTGATTGGCTTCAATCGCATCTGCTATGGCATTGAGCACGACTCGACGCTCGTCGATGGTAGTCTTTGACCAGGTTTTAAAAGCACTACGCGCGGCAGCGACAGCTTGATTGAGTTGCTCTTCCTGACATGAGGGTACCTTACCGATTACCTCTTCGTTGGCAGGGTTGACCACATCCATCCATTCGTTGGTGGCGATCATCTCACCGCCAATTAGATTCTTATATTCCGTTGTCATCGCTTACTCTCCTTTTCCATAAAATACCGTCGCGTAGAAACTTGGCGCATTCGAGACATCAGGTCCACGTAGCGACAAGCAATTATCCCAAATGAGAATCATTATCGACAATAACCCGACAACTTTCCAGTGCTACTCAGTGACGAATACCTTTCCGCAAGAATTTTAAGTAAGCGGGGATTTATAGCTTAGAACAGGGTTTTGCTATCCCCATGAACGGTGGGCCAAGCGTCCCTATGCCTCTGCACGTTGCCGCAAAAAATCAGATTTCAATCGCTGCCCACTTCATAAGCGGTAATATTTGTAGCTCTCCCATTTTCAAAATGGGCACGTGGCAAGCCGAGTTAGGCGAAACGCTCAAGCCGCTGGCTTAATCACAGGAATGGCAGCGTTCCCATTTGAAGATAGCTTCTTCTAATTTTTCCTCTTCGATCGCATAGTCGATTAAGCAACGAATGGCTTTGCCCATTTCTGGCAGATCGTATCGGTCAACCATTTGTTGCAGGTACTCAACCTGAAATGCTTTTAACTCAAGCGTGTGTTCTTGTCTCATTATACTTCTCCAAAAACGTTTTAATCATGATCGATTAGGCGTTGCATTTCTGCGTGCTCTAATTTGTGAGTTTAACCTGTCCGTTCACCCTACTGCTCTTATCCGCTCGATCAATGGACAATCGTTCAACGTTCAGCCCTTGATTGCTTTCGAGCAGCGTAAGCCATTTTACGACTTGGTTAAATTGCTGGTCTTGCAGCGCGATGCTCACACCGCCGTCAGACTCTGGTTGGAGCCGCTCGAGTTTAAGCCGGTTCTGGTTTGCGGCGCTTGTTATGCTGGGAATGAGCGCCGGTGCGCTGTTGCCACTCGTTGGTTGTTTTGCGCTCTGTCGCAACGATTCTTGGTTTAAGATGATCCACTCTGACAGCGCCAATTCTGTAACGTGGCGCGCTTGTTGTTCTTGGTTATAGTCGCTTAGTGGTTTCCACACTGCGACATAAACAATGGTGGCAGCGATTAGTCCGCTTAAGATTTTTATGATCAGGCGGTCTGTTGGCGATTTTGCTGCATACCATTGGCCTATAGTGCCTTGCTGCAACTGGACGATTAGGTTTTGTATTGCACTCATTTTGCGTAACTCGCTCTTATGCGCGCGCTGACGCCGCCGTCGATTGATCCAGCGCTCACTACTTCTATATCAATCCCACGGCTTCTAAGCTCAGTCTGGATTTCGTCCACCTGATCGTATCCTTTAAGCTCCATTTCGACGGTCATTTCTTCTTTATCTTGCAGATAGGACAATGATTGAACGCTGCCTTTTGCGCTAAATATCGGCGCAGTATCGCCCAGCAACTGCACGAATCTGATCGGCCCTGCCGAAGCCTGTTGTCCTTGGTTTCTTAACTTGCCTTCAAATCGTCGTCGAAGCTGCGCTGCGGTTATAGGCACCGAGTCTTGGGGAAATAACTCCACATAACGGTTTCTGTTATCAGCGGCTAACTGCCCTGCTTGATAGGAAGACCACATGCCCTGAACACCCAACCCTATGATGTAAATTACCCCCCAAACCGCGGCTAGCTTGGCCAGCGTCGTAATGTCTTTCTTGCTGCCAGTCTTCTTATTTACTACCGCATAGGGGCCCTGAAAGAGGTTGATTGGTGGCTGTTTAGCGTAACGCTCGAGTAAGAATGTGGCGACATTGCGGTGTTGTTCTACTTCAAGTTCAGCGTCTAACTGGCTACGTTCGAGTTCAGAAAGTTCCTCTCCTACGGCGACCAATCGAGTAGCGGATAGATCTTCCAGCAAGCCAATTAATTCTTCTCGCTCGACGGTAGCACTGGATTGTTCATACACCGCAGTTGCCTGTCCGCCTGCCAGAAACACCGTGCAATCTTCAGCAGCTGATGCCAACTGGGCTTCGCTGACCAGCACATCAGCGGCGATTTGATGTTCAGCCAACCAACTCTTCCAACGCGACATTTGCTCATCGCCGATGAGCGCACAGTGTATAGTCTGCCCGGCTTTTATAGATCCTGCGGCAATGTGCATGGTCTCGATGTCGGCAGCGACATATTCTTCCAATGCATAAGGCAATGCCTGACGTATTTGCCCACTGTTCCGCCCTGGCACCTGACAAGACAGTAACAACACCTGCTCAGTTGGAATAACAACAACAATGTTTGCGTTTTCTAGTGCCTCAGAGTCGAGCGCATCTAATTGCTGATTCAGGGTGGGGCCGGTGGCCTGACCTTGCGCAATAATTTGATCCTGCTGCCCGACTACCCAATGCAAGACACAATCGCTCTCAGACCCACGGCCGGAGTTTGTCTCGAGATCTTGCCTCGTCGGGGTGCTGTCTATAATTCTAAGCAGTAGCGTTGTCATCACTCGGCTTCCATAGCGGCGTCGATTGTTAACGATGAACGAAATAGTTTAGCAAAGTCTCGCTGCAACACGGTGACTCGTCCATCGGACTCATTCCGGGCCAAATGGGAGTACACAGTCGCGGCACCTTCTCCTACGACCGCTTGGACATGCAACGCAAAATGATTGCTGCTGACGCTAAGATCATCAGCCACCGCTGCGAACTCTGGGTGGTCTCGAACAAAGTCCGTAACGCTATTATACGCCCGATCACTCATAGTGATGGCTTCAGCACTGCCAAGGCTAATGCCATCGTCCAAGGTCGCTAAGGTTAGGGCTTGGGCGGTATTAACGTTTATTTTGTTATCTGCGAACGGCAACAAGCACACGAAGGGCAACAATTTTTTTACCTGCTCGCCCTCGGCGACATCCAACAGGTACAGTTCAGAAAGGTGGGAAATTTTCCGATTAGCTGATCGGTACGCCGGATACTTCCCAAGATAATTATTATCTTCCGCGCCAAAGCCCTGAACCTTACTGTCAGAATCAACCCAGTCGCGCACATTATCGGCCAATGCCTCATCAATCTGCAGCTCTCTGAGCATTCGCTTTAGGCGTTTAAGTGATCGTTTCAGAACCACTTCGTCGTTGGAGGCCAACGCATTCAAGTTAAAGCAGCCATTCAGGTCACGCATTTGCGCTTCCATGAAACCAATATCGTCTAGCTCAAAGGGTGGAAGCTGCCTAGACCATGGCTCCGCTAAATGATCAATCTTAGGATCCGAATTCTGATGGTCTGCAAACAGTACTTGCCGTGCTAATGCCTCGGCCCCATAGGCATATTGTAGGGCTTGATTCTGCTCAAAAGTCGCGCGGTGATGGTGCACTACGAGATTGTGCCCTTCAAGCATCCGCGTGGTGATCGCAACTAATATCGCAACGACTAACAACACGCTGATTAATGCAATGCCTCGCTGTTTAATTTCAGGTTTACGCAGGTCAGCCTTAAACATTAGGTACGCGCCAGATTCGTTCGATTAGCCCATAGGGTAAGAGCTCCATGCGGACTACAATTGCCGCCAGGTAGAGTGCTTCACTCTCCTCTGTTGCAGCATAAGCCTCAGGATCCAAGGGCCACTGCTTATGTTCATTGCCCAGTTGATCTACCGCGAAGAATTCGATGGTCTCAACATCCTCCAACAAGGTTTGAAAGGCCGGCTCTGCGTCATAGCTGCGATCGAGGGTGAGCCAGTATCCGCGAACAATCTTCTCATCCTGCCACCGATAGCCCACGCGCTGCACTTCCGAGCGGGGCTGTCTTAGTGGATTACGCCAGCCTACTCGAGAGAATTCGATCGCGCCTTGATCGCTTACGATGAGCGCCGGCAGCTCTTCCCCTTGGGCGTCTCTAATTTTACGGCGGCTCAATTGCAAGATGTCTCTTTGCAGCACCCTCATAGCACGGTGTATTTCCGCCAGTCGCTGCCCCCGATCTTGAAGATTGTTTTGATTGTCGACACTTTGCGAGAGCAGGCGGGCGCTGAGCAAGCCCACTACGGAAAATACCAACAGTGCAACTAAGATTTCCACTAAGGTAAAACCAAGGATTTTCTTTAATGGCTGCATCGCGTTAGTAACGGCCGATGAACGCGGTCATGTGTTCAAATGGACCAACTTTCTCACCGTCCTGCAGCGCAAAAACGTCCACTTCTACGCGGTACAGCGATGGGGTATCGGTCTTCGATATTTTCCGCTCAACCACCCACTGTCGATTCGCCATATACAGCCGGCTGCTTTCCCGGCTCTCTGTTATTGGCTTACCAATCTCCTGATGTTGGGCTAAGCGCAATCGAGTCAACTCGTTAGCCGCGACCCAGTTGGCCATGGTTCTGCGCTCAAGCGCATACATTTGATTAGCCACACCGCCGGTGGCGGTAGCCACAGTAGTACCGACAACACCGATAATGACTACCGCCAAAAGCATTTCTATTAAAGTAAATCCGCGCATCGCCTAACGCTCTTTGAGCTTTGCGCGCACACGGGAAAAACCATCGCTCTCAAGCAACCAGACCCTTGTCAGGTCGCCTATGGGATGCATGCTCAGTTCGAAAGGTGTCACTTCGCCACTGGAGAAGAAAATGATGTCCGGTAGCGCATCGTCTTCGGCGCCCACCTGACCTTCATATTCCTCAACTTCAGCTTCCATCAGAACGTCTGTGGCGAATGCCTCAGCATTAAAGGGCCGCAGGGCATAGGGCTCCCATGTCTGATTGGCTTCATCGAATTCGGCAAACTCATATTCGCCCTCGGACACATAAAGGCCCCATTCCTTATTCCGTTGGAGTGCCCGATCACGGGCTAATTCAACACGCTGGGCCATGCGGTGCGCGAACCCTTCCATGCTCTGATGGCGGCCGCTGCCGATAAATGAGGTGCCCACCATGCCCGCCAACACGGCAACAATAGCGACCACAACAAGTAGCTCTATCAGTGTGAATCCTCGAACCCGCCTAACTTTTTGTGATCGGCTCATAACCCGTATAGAGCAGCGGGTGCGCTATAGGTCCTTTAAACGTATATCCGCCGCGGTGCCCTCACCGCCCTCGGCGCCATCAGCACCGAGACTGTATAAATTTACTTGGCTATCAAATCGCTCATAAATATACGGCGAGCCCCAAGGGTCAGTCGGCAACTTCTTAACATACCCGTCAGGATTCCAATTTTTAGGTTCCGGAAAACCAGCTGGTTTTGCAACCAGAGCCTCTAATCCCTGCTCTGAGGATGGATAGTTAAAATTGTCTAATCGATAAACATCCAAGGCCGCCGAAATGGTCCTTATGTCGGTCTGCGCGGCTTGAACGCGGGCGGTATCGGGCCTTGAAAGCAGTTGTGGTACCACCACCGATCCAAGAATTCCCAGAATTACAATAACCACCAAAATTTCAATCAGTGTGAACCCTGCGCTACGCATTAAACGTGTAGACCTGTTCTTCATATTAGCCTCTCCATCGGCTTAAACCATTTGGTTCATACTTAACATAGGCAGCATAACCGCCATCACAATAAACAGCACAATACCGCCCATTATAAGCAGCATGGCAGGCTCAATAAGCTTAAGTACGGCGCCTAAAATGCGCTCTACTTCTTTCTGTTGAAACACGGCTACTCGGCTCAACATCTCGTCGAGCTCGCCGCTTTGCTCTCCCGCCGCGATCATATGCAGCATCATGGGCGGGAACTCACCGACCTCTTCGAGGCTGGTTTTTAACGCAACGCCCTCACTTACGGTCTGAGTCGCTTTGACTAAACCTGCTTGCAACCAAGTATTGCTGACCACATCACCTGCGATAGCCATGGCATCCACCAAAGGCACGCCCGAGCGAGTCAAGATGGAGAGGGTGTTAGTAAAACTCGCAGCATTTGAATTGCGGGTAACGCGAGCGATCAGTGGAAGTTTAAATTTGAATTTGTCCCACTGCAATTTCGGCCTCGGACGACTCAACAGCGAACGAATGAATACAACCAGCGCAGCAATAAGACCCAGCAACAGCCACCAAAACTTAGCCAAGAAGTCCGAAAAATCAATCAAGATCAGAGTAAACCAAGGCAATTGTTGGCCAGAATCAACAATGACATTTACCATATCGGGAACCACATAGACCATTAGCGCACCGACGATGAAGAAAGCCAACACCAGCACCGCGATGGGATAAAACAATGCGCCTTTTACACTGCTCGTAGCTTCATACTGGCGCTCGATATAGTCGGCCAAGTTCTCCAAAACCTTACTCAGATAACCAGACTGCTCCCCTGCTGCCACAGTGGAACAGAACAGTGTATTAAAACTTCGAGGATGCTCGCGCAGGCTTGCCGCCAAGGTATAACCTTCGAGTACTTTGCTGCGAACCGCCATAATCAGCGTTGCTACTCGTTGTTTCTCGGTTTGCTCGGCCACCGCTTTGAGGGCTTCTTCGATTGGCATACTCGACCCCACCAGAGTTGCTAGCTGGCGAATAAACAACACGCGATCAAAGGACGATAAACTTGCGCCGAAATCAAACCCTGTGGGCGTCGAAGATGATGTGCTTGCAGAGCTATCAACCCGCGTGGGGATTAGATCTTTGTCTCGCAACAACTGCCGTGCATGGCGCGCGCTGTCGGCTTCCAATACCCCCCGCTCTTGCCGCCCTTTCGGGTTCAACGCCGTGTATTCAAAGGCTGCCATCTCAGTCCCCGACGCTTAAGTATCGTCGCCGTCGTTCAGTCACCTAAACTTACCCGCATGACTTCGTTCACAGTAGTAATGCCAGCGAGTATTTTGCTCTTGCCGTCGGCGCGAATACTCGGCGAATGCTGGCGGGCGTACCGCGTGAGTTCCTGTTCACTGGCGCGGTCGTGAATCAGTTGCCGCACATTGTCATCGACTTCAAGCATTTCATAAATTCCTGTTCGGCCGCGATAGCCTGTATGTCCACAGGCTTCACAGCCTTGAGCCGAATAGACAATGGCTTTTTGCTCTTGGAGAAATTCTAACTCTGGCGCCGTAGCCGGGCGTGATTCGCGGCAATGCGGGCACAAAGTGCGCACCAGCCGTTGGGCTAGCACCCCTACTAGACTAGAACTCAGCAGGAATGGCTCAACCCCCATGTCCATCAGCCGCGTAATCGCCCCTACCGCTGTATTTGTATGCAAGGTAGACATGACTAGGTGTCCGGTCAGACTCGCTTGGACGGCTATTTCTGCGGTCTCAAGGTCGCGGATTTCTCCAACCATGACGACATCTGGGTCTTGGCGGAGTATCGCCCTTAACCCACGTGCAAAAGTCATATCTGCCTTGTTATTAACCTGAGTTTGGCCGATGCCAGGCAAACTGTATTCAATTGGGTCTTCTACCGTCAGAATATTAATCACATCACTCTTCAGCTCTGCCAAAGAGCCGTAAAGAGTGGTTGTTTTTCCTGATCCTGTGGGGCCAGTGACAAGAAATATGCCGTGAGGTTTATGCACTATGCCCTGCAGTTGTGTGAGAGTGTGCGTTTCCAGCCCAAGTCGACTCAGTTGTAAGCGCCCCGCTTGTTTATCCAACAACCGCATAACTACCCGCTCGCCGGCACTAGACGGCATAGTGCTGACTCTAACGTCGACCTCCCTGCCACCGATACGAAGCGAAATACGGCCATCTTGAGGTACTCGCTTTTCGGCAATGTCGAGCTTGGCCATAACTTTAATCCGTGAAACCAAAAGTGGTGCAAGCTGCCGCTTGGGCCGTACCACCTCACGCAGCACGCCATCAACTCGAAAACGCACCAGCAATTCCTGCTCGAAGGTTTCCACATGAACGTCTGATGCGCTCTCGCGAATGGCTTCGGACAATAGCGCGTTGATGAGCCGAACAATTGGGGCGTCGTCTTGTTGGTCGAGTAAGTCCTCAGTGGTTGGCAGCGCGTCGGCCAAACTCGCCAAGTCCATCTCATCGCCCATATCCTCAACCATTTGCCGAGCTTGGTTTGCATCGCGCGAATAAACGTTTGACAGCGCCTCGTCGAATTCTGCTTCGTTTACGATTCGGACCTTTACCGAACGGTGGGCAACGCGCCGGAGCTCGGCAATAACACTTAATGGTAAGCGCGCTTTTGCGATCGCTTCTAAACTTCCCGACGCCGTTTCATTGCCGGTCAAAACCACGCCAAAACGCCGCGCGAAGGTGAATGGCAGAGTGATACACGATTGCTGCGATAACAGCACCTCGCCCTCTTGCGCTGAGGACAAATCGGTGACCTTAGGTTCTGGATTCGCTGGTTCTAGAGAACTGATTTCACTCATTGTTATTTCTCGTCGACGACTGCGGTGGCTTTAAGGTGCGAGTAATTGGCCGTATGAGGCACCAAAGTTTAGCTAATATTTTCGCCGTTTGGGGGCCTGTGACCAACCCTCGCGTCGGTCTCAACAATTGGCATTGGCATAAGCCTCTCGGCTCAGTTCATAGTATCATCCACGCAGTTGTAGTGGAGCCTGCTTCTTGGACTTTGTTGGTAACCATATTATCTCCGTTGATCAATTCAATCGCGAGGCGGCAGATCGCGTATTTGCTGTAGCGGACCGCATGCGGCCCTATGCGAATCGTCAGCGTATTACTCGTGTTTTGCAGGGCGCTATCCTCTCAAATATGTTTTTTGAACCCAGCACGCGCACACGAGTTTCGTTCGGGTCCGCCTTTAATTTGCTTGGTGGCGAAGTGCGCGAGACCAGTGAGGTCAAGGCGTCATCTTTGACTAAGGGTGAATCGCTCTACGATACGGCAAGAGTATTGTCTGGCTATAGCGATATAATTGTAATGCGCCATCCGGAATCCGGGAGTGTCGCTGAGTTCGCTGAAGCCAGTCGTGTGCCAGTCATCAATGGCGGTGATGGCCCCAACGAACATCCCTCTCAAGCCCTATTAGACCTATACACCATGCGCACTGAAATGGCGGCTCATGCGCGCGCACTAGATGGGATGACCATCGCATTAATTGGCGATCTGCGATACGGCAGAGCAGTGCACTCACTCTGCAAACTATTGTGCTTGTATGATCGAATCACCCTACATTTGATCGCGCCACCTGAACTAAGTATTCCTGAAGATATTGCCGACGATCTGATCGCAGCCGGGCATCAAGTAAAGACCTATACCGATCTTGCCGAAGGTATCGGAGATGTCGACATCATTTACGTCACACGCACTCAGGAAGAAAGATTTCCTAGCCAACAGGATGCGGATAGATACCGAGGGTTGTTTCGTCTTAATCAAACGATTTACACGCAAAACTGTGCGCCAAATACCGTAATCATGCACCCGCTACCCAGAGACTCGAGGGAACAGGCTCAGGAACTGGATGATGATTTAAATCAGAATCCTAATTTGGCGATATTCCGTCAAACCGATAACGGTGTGTTGGTGCGGATGGCGTTATTTGCCTTGGTCTTGGATGTGGTGGATGAGGTGGATAACCACGCCCAACCGGTCACGTGGTTTACTTCGAAGCGTTTGCCTAATTGACCGCCCCAACCCACCCTGGGTTGAGGCAATCTCTTAGGGTGAGATGGGCTAGATCAGCGACTCGAGTTCCGGCAACGCCTGAAACAGATCCGCTACTAGGCCGTAGTCCGCAACCTGGAAGATCGGCGCGTCTTCATCTTTATTGATGGCCACAATTACTTTGCTGTCTTTCATGCCCGCCAAGTGCTGGATCGCACCGGAAATTCCCACAGCAATGTAGAGCTCTGGCGCTACAATTTTACCGGTTTGTCCAACCTGCATGTCGTTTGGCACAAAACCGGCGTCGACAGCGGCTCGTGAGGCGCCTATTGCCGCGCCCAACTTGTCCGCAATGCCTTCCAGCAAGCTGAAATTGTCGCCATTCTGCATTCCCCGTCCGCCTGAGATGATGACACCTGCTGCGGTCAGCTCAGGACGCTCGGATTGAGCGATTTCTTCAGATATAAAGGTTGATACACCCGCATCTGCCACTTCCGATAAAGTCTCAATCGATGCGCTACCACCTTCTGCGGCTACTGGGTCGTAGGCCGTGCCACGAACTGAAACCACCTTTACCGCGTCATTTGCCTTTACCGTAGCAATTGCGTTGCCCGCATAAATCGGGCGTTTGAAGGTATCGGCACTTTCAACGCTAATGATGTCGGAAATTTGCGCAACCCCAAGGGCAGCAGCCACGCGAGGCAGATAACTCTTACCATTTGTCGTATGCGCCGCAAGGATATGCGTATATCCGCCGGCGATGGAGGTAATCAATCCTGCCATGTTCTCAGCCAACTGGTTTTCATAGGCCGCATTGTCCGCAACCAAAACCTTGGCGACGCCAGGAATGGCCGCTACTTGGCCAGCAACTCCATCTACGCCGCTACCTGCAACCAGCACATCGATATCGCCGCCGATCGCCTGAGCCGCAGCAAGAGTAACCAAAGTTTGGATTTTGTTTTCTGTGTTGTCGTGTTCTGCAACTACTAAAATGCTCATGCAATCACCTTCGCTTCATTTTTCAATTTGTCGACAAGTTGTTCGACGTTTTCAACTTTGACCCCAGCTTGGCGTTCTGCTGGCGCTTCAACACTCAGGATTTCTACCGTCGGGGCGAGATCCACACCGAGCTCTTCAGGGGTTAGCACGTCAAGCGGCTTTTTCTTCGCTTTCATGATGTTCGGCAGTGACGCGTAGCGCGGTTCGTTGAGTCGTAAATCCGTTGTGACCATCGCCGGCAAGGCGATTTCAAGCGTTTGTAAACCGCCATCGACTTCGCGAATCACCTGAGCTTTGTCGCCATCTATTTTGATTTCTGAGGCGAAGGTAGCCTGGGACATGCCTGTCAATGCTGCAAACATTTGGCCTGTTTGGCAATTGTCCCCATCGATGCTCTGTTTGCCGAATATGGCGAGACCAGCTTGTTCCCGTTCCTGAACAGCTTGCAGTGCTTTGGCAATACCCAACGGCTGAACGTCGTGGTCTGTTTCCACTAGAATGGCCCTGTCGGCGCCAAGCGCTAGGCAAGTGCGCAATTGTTCTTGGCAAGCGCTGCTGCCCACGGCTACAGCAATAACTTCCTCTGCGGTGCCAGCTTCCTTCAACCGGACCGCTTCCTCTATGCCGATCTCGCAAAACGGATTTACCGACATTTTTACGTTATTCAAATCCACACCAGAATTGTCCGGCTTTACACGTACTTTAACGTTGTAATCAACAACTCTCTTAACAGGTACGATAACTTTCATGAATCAAAAATCCTCAATTGTCTCTGACGCACTTCGGATCGAAGGCGGCCAATAACAGGGTTTGAATGGTGCCGTCAGCTGTGAAGCGTTCACCAGATCTGGCTCTGTATTCGGTACTCATTACACCAGCAACTCCAGAGCGCAAGCGCTCTCACCACTGTGCTGACCGAAAAGAAGCACAGCCGAGCGGCCATAAAAAATCGTGGCCAAGAATTCGGGGACATATTGTCGCCAGCCCGCAGTTCTAGGTCAAGGCAACGAAAAAAAACGGTATACTAGTCGCAATTACGCACAACAAAGTTTACGTGAAACCCGCATCGAGCATTAGCGGGCCAACCAATGCAGCGTGAAATTCAAAATAGACAATCGAGGAAAGTTGATCCATGTCTGAGCAAGTAGAACGTGAATCCATGGAATTTGATGTGGTCATCGTTGGTGGCGGCCCGTCGGGGTTGGCTGCGGCGTGCCGCTTGATGCAATTAAGTGAAACCAGCGGTCAAGAAATTTCAGTCTGTCTCGTGGAAAAAGCGGCAGAAATTGGCGGACATATCCTCAGTGGCGCCGTTTTCGAACCAACTGCGTTGAATGAACTGTTTCCGAATTGGGAAGAGTTAGGCGCTCCCTTGGACAATCCCGTGACCGAGGACGACGTTTACTACATGGTCAATGAGACGAACCGAATCAAATTTCCTAGCCTCACGGTTCCGGCCGACCTGCATAACGACGGGAACTACGCCATCAGCCTTGGTAATTTATGTCGTTGGTTAGGCGAACAAGCCGAAGCCATGGGGGTAAACATATTCCCTGGGTTTGCCGCCTCTGAAGTACTATACGACGATAACGGAGCGGTAAAGGGCATTGCCACTGGCGACATGGGAGTCAGCGCTGGCGGTGAGCAAAAAGGCACGTTTACCCCCGGCTATGAATTATTGGCCAAATACACCATATTCTCGGAAGGATGCCGAGGCCATCTCGGTAAGCAACTCATAAAAAAGTTCAATTTAAATGAGAACTCGGGAACGCCCCATTACGGGATAGGCTTGAAGGAGCTTTGGACGATTGACCCAGCAAAACACAAGCCGGGCAAAGTTCTGCATACCGTTGGTTGGCCCTTAAACCATTTACCCGGTGGCACAGGTGGAGGCTCTTTTCTGTATCACTTGCCGGATAATCAGGTATCACTCGGATTAATAGTGGACCTCAGCTACAAAAATCCACATCTATCTCCCTACGACGAAATGCAACGCTGGAAACATCATCCGTTAATAGCAGATGTATTAGAGGGGGGGGAGCGAGTCTCGTACGGCGCCCGAGCAATAGCAAAAGGCGGCTTGCAGGCATTGCCAAAACTATCTGTACCCGGAGCGGCCTTGGTAGGGGATGACGCGGGCTTCTGTAACACTCTAAAAATCAAGGGTAGCCATACAGCGATGAAATCCGGGATGCTGGCGGCCGAGGCAATATCCGAAGAGCTTAGTGCGGGAAATGCGTACACGGAGCCGACCACATACCAAAGCAAATTTGAGAACTCGTGGCTTTACGACGAGCTTTACCGGTCGAGAAACGTGGGGCCAGGTTTACACAAATTTGGCATCCTCTTTGGGGGTATGCATACGATCGCCGATCAACTCATCAAAGGGAATGCGCCATGGACGCTATCCGATCCGATACCGGATCATGCAACTCTGAAATCGGCAGCCGAAAGTAAAGTTATTGACTACCCTAAACCCGATGGTGTGTTGTCCTTCGACAAGCTGTCCTCGGTATTTCTGTCAGGGACCAACCACGAAGAAGACCAACCCTGTCATCTGACTTTGGCCGATCCAGAGTTACCCATCCGCGATAATTTGCCCAAATACGCTGAGCCGGCTCAGCGCTATTGCCCGGCCGGTGTTTACGAGGTGATAGAAGAAGAGAGCGGGCCGCGCTTTCAGATCAATGCGCAAAACTGCGTGCACTGCAAAACCTGTGACATAAAGGATCCGGCGCAAAACATTAATTGGGTCGTGCCGGAGGGTGCTGGTGGCCCTACCTATCCAAATATGTAGTGACGTTAGGTCAACGAGCCTAAGTTAAATCCGGTGCCCTGACTGTAGATCCAAAGGGCACCATTCTGCTGTATACCTGCGTCTACCATTCGGTAGAAAACGCTACGTCGAATTCTTGCCATCAAGCCATCGCGCACGAAAAAATACGGTGTATCGCCGATCATAAATATTTCATGCGCAGTGTCCGCGAGTACATAGTCGCCAACATTGGTTGTAAACAATACATCAGCGCTCTCGCCCTGCCCGCGCACGTCCATGTCCACCACTACAAATGGCGAGTCCTCCACCGTGATCTGCATTTGTTCTACCGGCGTAACCAAGAAGTAGTCGCCGCCTTCTTTGCGCAACAGGGTTGCGAACAAATCAATGAGGGGTTGGCGTTTAATTTCGTCACCTTCGTGGAACCAGCGCCCTTCACGATCTATGCGAATATCCACTTGCCCGCGCTTCGCCGGCTGCCACTGCTCAAGCGGCGGCAGACGCTTTTGTTTTTGTAACGACAGCAGTGTGTCGAATAGTTGTTCGATATCAGCCATTAACGCCTTGTTATTTGGGTTTGTTTCAGACGAGCGAGATCCGAGCCGCCGAAACAAATAGTGTTAGCCACCGATAAACTTCATCACCGTGGTTTCGCCCTTGAAACTTAGGTCCTGTTTATCCTGTAGAGCCTGACCGAGAAGTTCTCGCAGCGCTGGTTGGGCTAACTCGTCAGATTGCTCGAGCAGCGGACGAATATCGTGGCTTTTTGCATTCGACAAGCATCCGTATAAGTGCCCGTTTGAAGACAAGCGCAAGCGCGTGCAGGTACGGCAAAACGGCTCGCTCTCATTGGCAATGACACCGAAATAGCCGCCGTCCACAATCTCAAATCGAACGGCTGTGGAATCAAAAGGCGCGTCCGTGCGGCTAAAAGTGTATTGCTCTGAGATCAATTCAAGGATTTCGTCCATCGAAAAAAACTGGTTCTGATAGGTCGAGCTTGAGCGTAAGTGGCCCATATTCATCAATTCGATAAAACGCAATTCGATACCTCGCTCTCGACAATATTCAAGCATTGGTACAATTTGCGACTCGTTTACTCGGCGCATGGGCACCATGTTGACCTTGACCCTAAGACCACCTTCCAACATGCGATCAATACCGTTTAGAACCGTGGCGAGGTCTCCGGATCGGGCAATATCACGAAATTTATCGGTATCTAGCGTATCGAGGCTGACATTGATGCGCCCCATGCCGCTCGCGATAATGTCATCACTCCAACGCGGCAGTAATTGACCATTCGTGGTAAGTGACACGTCCTTCAACCCAAGCTTCATAACACCCTGCAGTAAATCACCGAACTTCGGCGACAACAGTGGCTCTCCGCCGGTAATTCTAACTTTGCTGATACCGGTAGTTTGTCGCAGTAGTGCTACTGCACGGATCATTTCTGCGGCTGACAACTCGTAAGCCGCTGCTTGCAGCCGCTTGCCATTTGGCACGCAGTAGGTGCAGGCGTAATTGCAAGCCGCGGTCAAACTGACTCGCAGATTGTCGAAGCGCCGGCCGAAACGGTCGGCTATTACGTCGCTGCTTGTGGTATTGCTCATGAAGTTCGACTTACCCAACCCTAGGATTTGCTTTCTCGAAGCGCCTGCTCCAATTGTTGCACAAAGTCCGTAGCCCAAAATACCCTATTCGAGCCCTTTATCAAAAGACTGTCGCCGGGGCGCAATATATCGACTAAACGACCTATGAGCATAGCGTCCGCGCTGTCACAGTGAAAGGCATGTGCATCGGATGACTCTGCAAAACCAGCGCCGACTAGGAAACATGCGTCAAACTGCGATACCCCCTCTATAATTGCCTTGTGCGCGCCAGAACTGACGTCGCCCAACTCCAACATTTCACCAAGCAAAACGAATTTGCGGCCGGAGACTGACTTCTGCGCAAAGGCCTGCAAAGCAGCCTGCATACTTACGGGGTTTGCATTGTAACTGTCATCGATCAGATCAATACCCGCGCAATGCAGCACGTTACCCCGCCCTTGGGGCACGGCATTTTCCTCGAGGGCTAATGCCGCTGCGGTATCTAATCCGAGCAATTCGGTCGCTAAAATAACCGCCGCTAAGGTCAGCGCCCGGTGTTGACCGCCGCCCGGCACGCGAGCTCGTAGCTTACGTCCAAAAAGTTGCAGATTTAACAAATCCCCGTTTACTTCCAACACTTGCGCATGGCTGCCAGCACTGAAACCAAAACGATAACCTTCAAGCTCTAGAGTATCTTCAGCTATCCGCAACTGTGGGCCCTGCAAATGCGCAAAGATTGAGCATTTTTCGTCGATTAGCCCTTCGCGCGACGGAAAATTCTCAATATGTGCGTTGTGCACATTCAGTAAGATGGAACAGTGCGGGCGCACGAGTTCGGTCAAGGGCTCGATCTCACCAGGGTGATTTGTGCCCACCTCAAATATCCACGCCGGTGCCTCAATCGCCGCGTTCGCGAGGGACAGTGGCACACCAATGTGATTGTTGAAACTTCCCGGTGGCGCATAGGCATTAAGTGCTGCAGCTAAGAATCGCTTGGCTGTGGTTTTGCCACTGCTTCCAGTGACCGCAACAACCGGCTTGCCAAGCCGCTTACGCGCTGCCCTGCCCAACTGCCAAAGCGCGTCATAAGTGTCGCCGACAACCACTTGCGGTAGGTCACAGCCCGCGATCGGCCGCTGCACCACCGCGCCCACGGCTCCATTGGCTTGGGCATCGCGCAAAAAATCATGCCCGTCTATAGCTGAGCGGGCACTCGGATTAAACCGTTGGCCCGGATCTCCCGCCAAAGCAAAGAACAGGTCTCCTGAAACCACCTGACGACTGTCAAAAGCCACTCGCTGTACATCTGGACCACACTCTTTTTGATTTAAAAGTGCGTGTGATATCTCAGGCCATGACCAAAGCGTACTCATATTAACTCAGTGTCCAAAACCGTCAGCGAACTAGCCAAAGTAGCCTACACGGGTTTGTTTGTGGGCGCGATGTTTGCCCTGATTCTTAGGAGCCGGCAAATTGCTAAGACTCCCAGATTAGCTAACAGGCCGTAACTGCAAATAATTTGACCAATTAATCGTTAAAAACACATACACGCCTTGCCCCTCTGCGAGCCCGGCGATTTAAACGATAGAATTCATGGGGTTATCGCCTGTAAATGGCTGGCACGATTCCTTGATTGTGTGTCAAAAGCTCACAGTAAATGTACACTTGTGTATACCGGTTGGACGTTCGTTTGAGCCAACCCCACCTATTTTGAGGACACCCTATGAGTAACGACGCTGCTATTGCTAAGCAGAGCTTTTTTAACCGGGCTGGACAATGGATTACGGCGACTCGCAACTTTGTAGTAAATGCTTTTTTTGTCCTTGCCACGCTTTTCGTTTTAGCCGCGTTAGTCGGCAGTTGCGACAGCGAAGATGTGCCGAAAGACAGCGCGTTGTTTATTAATCCAACCGGCCAGTTGGTAGAACAGCCTTCTCCACCATTGAGTTTTCCTGATGTGTTATTTCAATCTGGCCCAGTACAAGAAACCGCGATAAACAATGTCTTGGATGCAATCAATCTCGCCGCGACGGACGACGACATTAAAATTATTGTGCTTGATCTGGACGAACTCAGCTATGCCTCCTCAGCCCAAGTACTCCGGCTTGGTGCGGCCCTAGAAGCGTTTAAAGAACGCGGCAAAGAAGTCATCGCTTATGAAGAATATTTTCAACAATTTCAATATCATATAGCCAGTTACGCGACTGAACTTTATATGCACCCTATGGGTCAAGCGTTGCTGAGCGGGTATGGCGGCAACAATCTCTATTTCAGAGAAATGCTGGAAAAATTATCCGTCAATGTGCACGTGTTTCGAGTAGGCGGGTTTAAATCGGCAGTCGAGCCCTTCACGCGTGATGATATGTCCGAAGAAGCAAAACTCGCTAACCAGACCCTATACAACGGTCTCTGGAGATATTTGGTTGAGGATATAGCAGATAACCGGCAACTCCCTGTTGCTGACATCGAGGCCTACAGCCAACAATTTAGTTTGCTGCTTGAAAAAGCCAGCGGTGACATGGCCCGAACCACGCTTGAAGCCAAGTTAGTGGACGAATTACTCACCCGCGACCAGATACGTGCGCGTATTGCTGACAAGGTAGGCTGGCTTGAAGAAAATGAACGACTAAATGCCATTGGTATGGACAACTATTTGCGCTTGCGCCAAGCGCTTCCAGCTATTCCCGGTGATAATCAAATCGCGGTCTTGGTTGCCCAGGGCACCATAATGGAAGGCGAAGGGGCCGGCGTTGCAGCAGCAGATACCCTGGTAAGGAAAATCCGCAATGTGCGCAACAATGATCAAATCAAAGGTTTGGTCCTGCGGGTCGACTCGCCGGGGGGCAGCGCTTTTGCTTCGGAACTCATTCGTCAGGAATTGGAGCTATTGCAGATTGCGGGTAAACCCGTAGTTGCCTCGTTTGGCAGTGTCGCGGCATCTGGCGGTTATTGGATTTCCGCCACGGCGGATGCCATTGTTTCAGAACCTACGACCATTACAGGATCTATTGGAATTTTTGGTGTCGTTCCCAGCTTCGAAAATGCCTTGGATCGACTGGGCATCCACAGTGATGGGACAGGCACCACGCCACTCACCTCGATTGATCCTTTAGCGGGTTTAAATGACGAGTTTAAATCGATCCTACAAAGCAATATCGAATTCGGTTACCGACAGTTCACAGACCTCGTAGCTCGAGGCCGCAACATGGAACCCGAGGCGGTAGAGGCCATAGCACAAGGGCGAGTATGGCAAGGCGACAAGGCTTTCGAATTGGGTCTGGTAGACGCGTTGGGCGACACTCAGGTCGCCATAGAGAAAGCAGCAGAACTCGCTGAGTTAAGCGATTGGTCGGTCCGCTACTTGGAAGATCCGCTCAACCCTCGGGATGAATTTATTCGCCAGCTTATGGAATCCGTGGAGCTTGATCTTGTTCAGCAATCACCGAAAAATCGTTTGCTCAGTCAAGCCGCGGACTTACTCGAGCAGACCTTTGCACCCCTTGGCTATTTAAGCGATCCACGCCAAACTTATGTTGTTTGCTTGGAATGTACAGCGGGTAAATTCTGATCAATCGGCTTTGATCTTGTGCCAATAGGTTCGTGTCATCTGCTTAACCTCCTTGCGCATCATTAAGATGCCAATGAGGTTAGGCAAGGTCATAAGCGCCACGGTGATCGCAGAAATAAGCCATATGAGGCTGGTGTCGGCGATGGTGGCCACAAAAAAACCGCCCACGTACAACATGCGATAGGGCGTAACCCAGCGGGTTCCTAGCAAATACACCACAGCTCGATCACCATAATATGACCAAGCAATTGCAGTTGAGAACGCGAACAGCACGAGGCCTATGGTGACCAGATACTCGCCGTAGGATCCAAGAAAGCTACTTGAGAACGCGCGCGCGGTTAGTGGTACAGAATGCAGTAAAGATTTGCCTGACAAGCTTACACCCGCCTCGACCAGGTTGCCTTCTTCCACTCTTATTGTGCCGCTAAAGCCTTTATTCTGTTTAGCTGCTTTTACGTCCTCGGCAATAGACCGATTGTGCAGGACAGTAATGTTGGTCAAGTCCAATTGACCATTAACCACCTCAATAACACCGCTATAAGGTCGCACCGGGTCATTCGCTGGCGGCACCAGATCCAAGTGCGCGGCCAGTTGTTTGACATGGGCTGAATTTGCCTCATCGTACTGACCCATAACTATTTCGGTATCAAAAGCACTGAAATCGTTTTCAAACTTCTCTTTCCATACTCCGGAGGAAAGGATTACCAGACCGGTCAGCGTACAAATTATTAACGTGTCGATAAATGGCTCAAGAATAGACACCATACCCTCGGCAACCGGTTCCTTAGTGCGCGCCGACGCATGGGCAATAGGCGCAGAGCCTTGGCCTGCTTCGTTCGAGTAAAGCCCGCGGTTGACGCCTCGATTAAATGCATAAGCAAACGACGCGCCTAGGAATCCGCCCGCGGCCGCAGATCCGGTGAAAGCGTTTGCAAAAACGGCGATGAATGACGGCACAACGTTATCGTAATGGGTGACTAAAACTGCGATGGCGCCTAGGGTATACAGTAAGCCCATAAGCGGCACTAAGGTTGCCGCTACCGCAGCGATGCGCTTTATGCCGCCAACAATGACGAAACCCAGCAGTAACGCCAATATGCCGCCGGTGAGGTAGCTGGGGATAGCGAAAGAGGTTTCAATTCCAGCCGCCATATTGTTGGCTTGAGGCATGTTGCCGGAGCCGAAAGAACTGATCACGGTAGCCACCGCAAAAAAAACCGCCAGCCATTTTAGATTAAGGCCATGTTCCATGTAATGCATCGGCCCGCCGACCATGAAACCCTGATCGTCTTCTTTGCGGTATTTATGGCTTATTGAGACTTCAACAAATTTAGTCGTCATACCGACGAATGCAGTCGCCCACATCCAAAACAATGCGGCAGGGCCGCCAAGGAATATCGCAAAGGCAACGCCGCCGATATTGCCGGTACCCACAGTACCCGACAGCGCCGTGGACAACGCCTGAAAGTGACTGGTGTCACCCGGGTCTTCTGACTTAGAGAAACGGCCGAACAACACCGCCCAAGCGTGGCGAAAAAACCGCAGCTGCGGGAAACCGAGGTAAAAGGTGAAAAATACGCCGACACCCAAGAGAAGTATGGGAAAGTAAGCGGCGCTGCCGAGGAGCCCATCAAAAAATTCAAGTACTGCGGTCAACATCTACCTAGGTCCTCCATCACGAATAAGTCAACTATGCTGCGAGCTGGTATCGTTTAATCAAACAATGCGCCATGCATGACGTAATAGAGCTCGTTCTGTTCCATCACACCCCGAACTTTTACTGCATTGAGCCCGATAGCATAAGCGGCTACATCCTCGCCGGCGTGCGTTTCAGAATACATTGGAACTGTGGCGAGTTGCTGATAGTCAACGTCCTCTGTGTCGATCTTTGATAGATCAAGCCGGCGTTTTTTGTAACCGCCACCATTAGCGTAACTTAAGGTGGTATACGGAAGGCCAGTGGCATCCTTAGCAAATTCTCCTTTAGCCGCCTTTTCAGTTGCAGAATCATCCCCTCCTAAATTACCTTCGGCAGGCAACTCAACTAGCCCTAGAATCGGGTTGCCGCGGCGTGGGTAGCCGTTGATGGTCATCGTGTGACTGTGATCGGCCGTTACCAGAACTAGTGTCTCTCGCAAGTTCGCATTATCAACGACCCATTGGACAGAATCAGACAGCATTACCGTATCGACCAAGGCCCGATAAGCATTGCCCGCGTGATGTGCGTGATCGATACGTCCAGCTTCGATGAGCAAAAAGTATCCATCCTTGGATTTCTGCATTTCTGCCAACGCAACCTTAGTCATCTCCAACAGGGATGGCTCCCCCCCTCGATCTTTGGATCGGTCTGCTTCGAATTTCATGTGAGATGGCTCAAACAAACCGAGCCATTGACCAGGTGGCGCCTCCAAACTAGATCCCTCGCTTCCTAGATCTAAAAAATCTTTGCGATTCCAGACGTATTTACGATGCGTCGAGCGGGCAAGCCACTCCTCAACTAGATTGCGACCGTCGTTTCGCTTGCCGCCCCATTCTTTATACTCAGGATCTGCTTGGCTTATCGGAAAAAATTGTGCCCGGCCCCCACCGAAGATTACGTCTGGACCATCACCGTGATTAGTTTCAATAAGCTGTAGCGCTATATCTTGACAACCAGCATCGCGAGCAGCATCCGGCAGGCTGGAACTGTCCTCCCAGTTTCTATTTGCACTATGAGCGTAGGCGCCAGCAGGGGTGGCATGAGTAATTCTTGCTGTAGATACAATACCTGTACGCAGGCCTTTATCCTCAGCTAGCTCCGCGAGACTGGTCAACCTCGCCTTAAGCGCGGCGTCGCAGTTGTCCCTTTCCGCGCTCGCATTGATTCCGATAACTCCGATACGCGTCTTCTGTCCGGTCATTATCGCAGTAATGGTTCCGGCGCTGTCAGCGACCTGTGCGTCTGTGTTGTAGGTCTTTATGAGGGCTACGTTGTCAAATTTGTCAAACGCGAGATCGTACTCCTCCCCGGCAAGGCCCTGCTGCTGCCCGGCAAAAATTCTTGCGGCAGTGACAGTACTAATACCCATACCATCACCTAGAAAAAATATGACATTTTTCGCTGCCGCCATTGGCGCGGTTAAAAGCGCTAAGCTTGCAGAAATACCAACAATTACTTTGTTCACTATTGCCCGCCTTTTACTCATCCCGTGTAACAAATACCTAACTTATGCGGTTCGGCTAATCGAGCGCATTGTGACAAATTCCTCGGCGGCAGTGGGATGAATACCCACTGTCGCATCGAACTGGGCCTTGGTTGCACCCGCGACCATGGCAACACCAAGCCCCTGAGTAATCTCCCCAGCATCAGGGCCCACCATATGAATACCTATAACCACATCGTCGCTGCGACGAACGATCATTTTCAAATAGGTGCGCTCGTCGCGACCACTCAGGGTGTGCCTCATGGGCTTAAAGTCGCTTTCATAAATATCCAGATCACCCCCATGCTCTGCAACGGCTTCTGCTTCGGTAAGGCCTACAGTACCGATATTCGGTTGGCAAAATACCGCGGTGGCAATGTTCTGATAGTTCAGGCGTTTTTTCGGGTTATCGGTAAATAGGTTATTGGCGATACACATGCCTTCTTCGATAGCGACCGGGGTAAGCTGGACGCGATCCGTCACATCGCCGATGGCGTAGATATTCTCCGCACTGGTTCGATAGTACTCATCCACCAAAACCTTGCCATTATCGCCTAATGCGACGCCTGCATTTTCAAGGCCAAGCCCCGCCGTCTTAGGTTTGCGACCGGTGGCGTAGAGCACTAAATCGGTAGTATGCTGGCTGCCGTCTGCCATGGTGAGTGTGTAGCGACTCTGGCCTTGTGCATCAGCTTCTTCGTCAATTTGCGCAACGTTGTTGTTAAACAACAAATTAATGTGTTTTTTCTGTATCTCTTCTTTCACGAATGCTCGCACCGAGTCATCAAAGCCACGGAGAAATAGATCACCGCGATACACGAGAGTTGTGCGAGCACCAAGGCCAGCAAAGATGCCTGCAAATTCCACCGCAATGTAGCCACCGCCTACAATGACGACGTCTTTGGGAAATTCCGGCAGATAAAATGCTTCATTAGAAGTAATAGCGTGTTCACTGCCGGGGAATTCTGGTACTACAGGCCAACCACCCGTAGCAACGAGGATATATTTGGCGGTGACCTTCTGCTCGCCGACTTGAATAGTATGTGCGTCGATGAGCGTCGCATGGGCCTCAAATAAGGTCACCCCCGCCCCTTCAAGTAAATTACGGTAAATCCCATTAAGTCTTTCTATTTCTTTAGTTTTATTGTCTCGTAATGTCGCCCATTCGAAGTTTTCTTGACGCACCTGCCAGCCATACGCAGATGCATCCTCAAAGTCCTCAGAGAAATGCGAGCCATAGACGAATAACTTCTTCGGCACGCAGCCGACGTTGACGCAGGTCCCGCCTAAAAACATAGATTCTGCTACTGCTACCCGGGCCCCATAAGAAGCAGATATTCGGCTCGCCCGCACGCCACCAGAACCGGCGCCAATAACAAATAAATCGTAGTCAAAATCCATAATGCCCTTGTACAAATAAAAAACTGCACCGGCACCCTAAGCAAGATCGTACTGGGGTGCAATCGTCGTATTAGTTTCTCTACAATACGCTCCGGCGATCGCTCAACCACCCTCTTTTTTTTAGGACAATTATGAAGGTCTCAATTTTTGGAACAGGATACGTCGGTCTAGTTACCGGCACCTGCTTTGCCGAAATGGGCAACGACGTACTGTGCGTTGATATTGATGAAGCCAAGGTTGAAGCACTGCGTAACGGCCACATTCCTATTTTTGAACCCGGACTTGAAGACTTAGTAACCGCAAATGTGACCAAAAAAAACCTGCAGTTCAGCACAGATATTGCAGCCGGTGTGGAGCATGGCGACATTATCTTTATTGCTGTGGGAACGCCCGAGGGTGAAGACGGCTCTGCAGATCTGCAGTACGTGCTGTCTGTTGCTAACAGCATTGGCGAGCATATGAGCGCGACAAAAATCATCGTCGACAAGTCCACAGTACCTGTCGGTACAGCCGATCAAGTGCAAGCAACGGTTGCGCAGGCATTAGCAAACCGAGACAGCGAGATTGCCTTTCATGTGGTTTCCAACCCGGAATTCCTCAAAGAAGGCGCAGCCATCAATGATTTCATGAAGCCCGACCGAGTAGTGATCGGCTCGGACAGCGACGAAGCTGCCACACAATTAGAGCAGCTTTACGCGCCGTTTAATCGTAATCACGACAAGATCGTGCATATGGATGTGCGCTCGGCAGAACTTACCAAGTACGCCGCCAACGTTATGCTGGCCACCCGCATCAGCTTAATGAATGAATTTGCCAATCTGGCCGATCGATTGGGGGCAGATATAGAGGCGGTACGTCGCGGCATCGGTACAGATCCCCGCATAGGCTATAACTTTATCTACGCAGGCACCGGCTACGGCGGCTCCTGTTTTCCCAAAGACGTTAAGGCGCTCATCCATACGGCAGAAAATGTTGGCTATGACGCAAAGATCACACGCAGTGTTGAGGCCGTGAACGCGGTGCAGAAACGCACACTGTTCGACAAGCTCATGCAACATTTTGAGGGCAATATTGCCGGGTGTACCTTTGCCTTATGGGGGCTCGCCTTCAAGCCAAATACTGACGATATGCGCGAAGCGCCCAGTGAAACGTTAATTCAATTGATCACCGGTGCGGGTGCGCATATCCGGGCTTACGATGCGGAAGCCGCGGAAACTGCTCAGCGCTTGTTTAGCAACAACGACAAGCTAAGCATTTGCAGCAGCAGTGAAGAAACCTTAACCGACGCGGATGGCGGTCCGGCCGATGCACTACTGATTGTTACCGAGTGGAATGAATTCCGCAGCCCTGATTTCACCCAACTGAAAAGTGCGCTTAAACAACCGGTGATATTTGATGGGCGTAATTTATATGACCCCAAACGCCTAGCTGAACTGGGCTTTTACTATTATTCCATTGGTCGCCCAAGCATCGACCCAAACTAACTAAGCGAGCATAGGCTCGCACGACACTTGATACTGTATAAATATACAGTTATCTTTTCTGGCCGTAGTAAAAGACAGTGTCATGCGCGCGCTCAAAAAACCTTCTCGCCCGATCAATCCACAGGACTTACTGAAACACCCTCTACTATGGCGGGGCCGACAACTCACACAACCTGAAAGCCAACCAACTGTGCACAGCGGCTTTAACCGTTTAGATAAACAGCTACCCGGACATGGCTGGCCGCTGGGGGGGCTGACGGAATTGCTGTTAACCCATGCAGGTATAGGCGAGCTACGATTGTTACTGCCTGCTTTGACCACGCTCCAAAACCATCCACACAACCGCTGGAGTATATGGATCAACCCACCCTTTGTACCCTATGCACCGGCACTACAGGCTGCAGGGATCGATCCTCGGCAGCTTTTACTCGTACACCCAAAAACCACTGAGGACTTTCTTTGGGCGCTGGAAGCCGCCTGTAAATCTGTATCCTGCGGTGCAGTACTGGCATGGCCCGTTGCGGATAAACTTAAGCCCCGCGATACCCGGCGCATTCAAATAGCCGCCAAGCAGGGTCAAACCTTAGCCTGCTTATTTCGCCCTTTAGCCCAGCGTCATAGCAACAGCATGGCCGAACTGCGGTTAGCTCTACATCCGGGTAAACATTCACAACACCTGCTTGTAGACATAGTTAAGCGCCGTGGCGGTTGGCCTATCGAGCAGTTGCACTTAACCCTTACCGATGCAACTCGTTCTGTGCATACCGATGCAAAGCATGTGCAGGCGCTGTTTAGAGACTGGCAGGTGAGTCAACGACGCCAAGTCGCAATGCATTCGCAGGCGACAGAAAAAGATAACTCTGCACTGGCAGTAACAATCGAGGGCAATCTGCATAAAGTGCCAAGGCCAACAACCGGACATGCATTGCATTAGCGCCTTCATGCTCTGGCTTGCACTGCATTTTCCCCAACTGCCGTTAGAGGCATTTACAGCTTCGAGTTACATCGCAGGCGGTCAAACCGCGCAAATTGTGTTGGCGCAAAACCGTGTGCACTTAGCGAATGCTGCAGCAATATCGGCAGGCATCGTGCCAGGTTGCTCATTAGCTACTGCACACAGCATCGAACCCTCTTTAGAGCATTTCCGGCGCGACCCAAACAGAGAAGCCACCGAGCTGCAGAAATTGGCAGAGAGCCTCTACTGCTTCAGCAGCCTAGTCAGCCTTGCCCCACCCGATAGCATTGTTCTAGAAATACATGGCAGCTTAAAACTTTATACCCAAGCAGATTTACTGATAGCGACAAAAGAGTTATGCCAAAAACTAGGATTTACCTGTTTAGTCGGCACGGCAACCACAGCGACTGCGGCCATTACGCTAGCCCGCAGCCAAAGTCGGCAGCTTAATGATGTTGCATTGAGCCACTGTGGCCTTGAGCACCAGCACATTAAACACCAAGTTATTGAGCAACTGGCGAACATGGGTTTGCACACACTAGGTGCTTTATTGTCACTGCCCAGAGGCGAAGTGGCCCAGCGCTTTGGTAAAGAGCTGGTGTTCTATTTAGACAAGCTAGAGGGTAAGCGCCGCGAACCCCGCAAAGCGATCCAGCCGGCTGAAACGTTCGAGCGCAAATTACATCTGCTGCAACCAATAGCGAACAAACAGCATCTGTTCGAAGGGCCAATGTCAAAGCTGAGTTTAGAACTGCAGCAATGGCTAATTGGCCATCAACTGGGGTGCGAGAAACTCACTTGGCGCTTCGTCGAGCACAGCACCAATGCCAGCACTCTGCATGTTCGTTTTACTCAAGGCAAACAACACCAGTTGGAGTTGTTGTCGGTGAGCCAATTGCAACTTGACCAAGCCACCCTCCCCGCGGATGTCCTCAGCGTTGAACTAAAACTCATCTCAAGTACACCTTGGTCAGCACAGTCGAAGGATTTTTTTTCAGCAACGCAAGACGCCAATAGCAGCGGTCAGAATATTGGCGAATTGGTCGATGCATTAAGCGCTCGACTAGGGCCTCAGGCATGCCAACAAATTCACGACGATAGCCAGCACACCCCAGAACACGCGTGGCGCTTTCAGGCGGTTCTACAGCCAACGCGCTCGACAACGGTTAAACCGCACACTCAAGCCAGCCGCCCCTTATGGCTATTGCCTCGGCCTCACCCGGTTAACGCCGCAGAACTGCAATTACTGCAAGGACCTGAACGTATTCAAAGCGAGTGGTGGCTCAACAGCGAGGCCCGGGATTACTACATTGCTCAACATAGCAGTGGTGCACTGTGCTGGGTTTATTGCCCTTGTACTATTTTTAATGAACCGCAAAGCCATGAATTTTATCTGCATGGCTACTTTGCATAACGCTCCTTAAAAGCATGAGCAATAAGGACATACAATTTGCGGAACTGCATTGCCTAAGCAATTACAGCTTTCTGCGGGGCGCTTCACACCCTGAAGAACTCGTGATACGCGCCCATGAACTGGGTTACCAAGCTTTAGCGCTCACTGATGAATGTACTTATTCCGGTTTAGTTAAAGCCCATGTTGCGGCGGAAAAACTCAAGATAAAACTTATTGTTGGCGCTGAATTCAGTTTCAAAGCCGAGTCTCAGAGCGTCGACACAGACGAAAAACTAATTTTACTTGCACCCACACGCAGCGCCTACGGCCAATTGTCTGCATTCATCAGTACCTTGCGCCGGCGCTCAAACAAAGGCCGTTACGACGCCTGGCTTAACGACTTTAGTTTTGGCCTAAAAGACTGCATTGCACTCTGGGTACCCAGCCAGCAGGCGATTGATTTACAAATTGCGCTTGGCAACCAAGTTAAAGCTGCGCTGCCAAAACTTTGGCTTGCATTAGAGCTGTTCCATGATGGCCATGATTTAGATAAAACCGCCCACATATTAACGCTGTCTTCGCGCTTACAGTTGCCCATAGCAGCTGCTAACAATGTTCATACCCATATACGAGAGCGCCAGCCCCTGCAGGACATTCTTACTGCCATACGGCATAAAACAACGCTAAATGAGCTTGGGCATCAAGCATTCAACAACAGCGAGCGCACCCTGCGATCAGTAGACGAGCTCACAAGCATTTACCCCGTTGAGCTGCTGAATGAAACCATGCGCATTGCTGAGCAATGCCAGTTCAACATGCGTGAATTACGCTATGAATACCCCAAAGATTTAGTGCCACCCCATCTCACCGCAGCGCGGTATCTACGCCAATTAACATTTGCAGGAGCCGCCAAGCGTTGGCCTGAGGGCATACCGAGCGACACTTTAGCGTTGATAGAAAAAGAACTGATGCTGATTGGCAAACTCAACTACGAACATTATTTTTTAACCGTGCAAGACATTGTGGAATTTGCGCGGAGCAGAAATATTTTGTGTCAAGGTCGAGGCTCTGCAGCAAATTCAGCGGTTTGCTATTGCTTGTTCATTACGGAAGTTGACCCGGCGCGCATGCATTTATTATTTGAACGCTTTGTGTCTATGGAACGTAACGAGCCGCCGGATATCGATGTAGATTTTGAACACGAACGTCGCGAGGAAGTCATTCAGTATATCTATACCCGCTACGGGCGCGAGCGCGCAGCACTCGCCGCAACATTAGTCACCTATCGTCCACGCAGTGCGATCAGGGATGTTGGTAAAGCTCTAGGTTTTGATCTGGATGCGCTTGAGCTATTGGCAAAATCTCTAGCCTGGTGGGATAAGAATCAAGACATCAGCGAACGCTTACGCAGTATCGGTATCGACCCTGACAGCGTTAAGGCCCAACACTTTGTGCGCTTTATAAGTGCGATTATCGGTTTTCCACGCCATCTCTCACAGCATGTAGGCGGCTTTGTTATTGCCAGCGGCCCAGTTACTCAATTGGTACCTGTTGAAAATGCCGCCATGGCTGAGCGCACGGTTATTCAATGGGACAAAGAAGATCTTGAGGTGCTGGGCTTACTAAAAGTCGATATTCTTGCCTTGGGTATGCTTACCGCTATCCGTAAAGCTCTGGATCTTTGCAATGCTGATCCACAGCAAACGGATCCGTTAACCATACAAGGTATCCCTGCCGAAGACCCAAAGACCTACGACATGCTGCAAAAAGGCGACAGCATTGGTGTCTTTCAAGTGGAATCCCGGGCGCAAATGGCAATGTTGCCGCGCTTAAAACCAAAATGCTTCTACGATCTGGTTATTGAAGTTGCCATCGTCAGACCAGGCCCAATACAGGGTAATATGGTGCATCCCTACCTGCGCCGCCGACAGGGTCTAGAAAAACCAACTTACTTAAGCCCGGAGGTCGAGCGTGTCTTAGAACGGACGTTAGGCATCCCTATTTTTCAGGAGCAAGTGATTGAGTTGGCCATGGTGGCGGCCGGATTCAGCGCCGGCGAAGCGGACCAATTAAGGCGCGCCATGGCGGCCTGGAAACGACGCGGCGGATTGGAGCAATTCCGCCACAAACTAGTCACGGGTATGCGAGCACGAGGTTACAACCAAGATTTCGCCGAACGCCTGTTCAACCAAATTAAAGGATTTGGCGACTATGGTTTCCCAGAGTCGCATGCCGCCAGCTTTGCGCTATTGGTGTATGTATCAGCCTGGCTGAAAAAGCACAAACCTGCCGCGTTCTACTGCGGCTTATTGAATAGCCTACCTATGGGGTTCTATTCACCCTCACAGTTAATCCAAGATGCCGAGCGCCACGGTATAGAGATTCGCCCCATAGATGTCCGCATAAGTCAGTGGGACCACACTCTGGAAGGCATTAACCCAACAGAATCGAATGGAATTTCACATAGGTGGGCGCTGCGCTTAGGCTTACGCTTGGTTAAAGGGTTAAGCAATGCGCAAGCTGAGCGCATCATGCAGGCTCAAGCCGTGGCGGCAATTAAGGACAGCCAAGATCTAGCCACACGCGCCCAACTCAGCAATCAACAACTGGGCTTTCTAGCCCGCGCAGGCGCATTAGCTAATCTTATCGGCCACCGGCATCAGGCCCATTGGGAAGTTGCTGGAATTACTCCACCATTACCCATTCAACACAGCCCAATAACGCAAAAAACGGCTACAACCCACTTACAGCCGCCCACTCAGCATAAAGACATGCTCGACGATTATCGCTATACCGGACTAACCCTGGGCGCACACCCAATGGCGCTGCTGCGTAACCATGATGACTTTTTAGAATTTTGCACAGCAGAACAGTTAACGCAAAAACGCCCGGGGCAGCTTGTACGCATTGCCGGACTGGTTACCGGGCGGCAGCGTCCGGGCACCGCCAGCGGTGTGGTTTTTCTAACTCTGGAAGATGAAACCGGCAATATTAATGTCATTATTTGGGCGAGCATCATGACCCGCTTTCGTGCCGCACTACTGCAAAGTCGGTTACTGAAAATCAAAGGCGTAGTGGAGCGCGAAGGACTGGTGATTCACGTTGTGGCTGGGCACGTAGAAGATATCAGCCACATGTTGCACAATGACCCGGAGCATGCAGACGAGCATCCGGACGCCTTTCGCTCTAGAGATTTTCATTAGTGCCAACACTCTTACTTAGAAGCTAACCACACCCACGAGGACAGAGGAACTATGCGCATTCTAGTCACCGGCGCTGCTGGTTTCATTGGCGCTCATACAGCCAAAGCACTGCTGGCCCGGGGCGATGAGGTTGTCGGTATCGATAATTTCAATCCCTATTACGATCTCGCACTGAAACGCGCGCGCCTCGATGAGCTAGAAAATAATCCGCGCTTTGAATTCCAGTCCATAGATCTAGTGGAGAAAAAAAGTCTCAACGACCTTTATACGAGGGTTAAGCCAGATCGAATCATTCACCTAGCCGCACAACCGGGTGTGCGCTATTCCCTTGAAAATCCCCAAGCCTACATCGACGCGAACATTACTGGATTCTTGAACGTTCTAGAGTGCGCTCGCGATCATGGTACAGAACATCTTGTTTATGCCTCGTCATCATCAGTTTACGGCGCCCATGCAAACATGCCCTACTCTGTGCACCACAGCGTCGACCATGCCGTCAGCCTGTATGCAGCCACTAAGAAATCTAACGAGCTGATGGCTCATACCTATGCCCACCTGTTTCGTATTCCGTGCACAGGCTTACGCTTTTTTACCGTGTACGGTCCATGGGGGCGACCCGATATGGCGCCATTCATTTTTACGCGCAAGATCATTGCTGGCGAAGAAATCCAACTCTTTAACCATGGCCAACACAGTAGGGACTTTACCTACGTGGACGACATCGTCGAGGGCGTCATTCGCGTTACCGACCGCATCGCTACAGCAAATCCAGATTGGGATGCTGCTAATCCAGATCCAGCCACTTCAAACGCGCCTTATCGGGTGTACAACATCGGCAGCAATAACCCAACACCATTACTGCGCTTCATTGATGTACTGGAAAATACTTTGGGCATGGAAGCAAAACGCACCCTACTGCCCATGCAGCCGGGTGATGTTGAACACACCTATGCAGATGTAGACGACTTAATTCGCGATGTGGGGTATCAGCCAACCACTAAAATCGAAGACGGAGTGGCAGAGTTCGTGCGGTGGTATAAGGACTACTACAACCACACGGACATCGCCCACAATCTGAATTAGCGCCCTAGCCCGTTACCCTACTAAAGCGCTAATCACGCGCTAGAACGCGTTAGTGATCTTGTACAAGACTCGGTTGCTTTCACCGGCAACAAATAATGTCCCGCTGTCATCCCTAGTGATGCCGTTAAACACCTGAGATGGCGGCTGCATAGGACTGGCCGCTTGAGAACCTGCGGGGATATTCGCCACCACGCGCTTTGAACCGTCAGCCCCGGCAACAGTTATCTGACCAAGATCGGCCTCTACAACAGCAAACGCTGACTGATGCTTAACAAAGCCCTCAGGGGTTGTCAGCCCAGTAATCACGACCCGTGGTTCCTGCAGAACCTTGCCCGCCTCAGCAAGCTGCATAATTTGACCCGTAGCACGATCACTAACAAATAAATTATCCCCATCAACAAGCAGACCGGTGGGAGCTTCTACGCCGCTCGCGTAGATCAATGATTCATCACCGTTCGCGTCATAGCCCACAACACTTTGGCGCCCATGTTCCGCAACGACGATGTCGCTGCCAAAACGAACCGCGGCCACTGGTGCCGCCAATCCAGCCTTTTGCCAAATCCGCTGCTTATTAACCGGATCCCAAATCCGAACGTCATTATCGACCCAAGACACCAACACCAGATTGTTGCCGTCGCCGCTTACATTCAACGCGCCGCCCATAACACCCGTACCCAGAACGTTACGTTGCACATAGGCCACAGCACCCGACGGCTCATAAGCCCGAATAGCGTGTAAATCAGCAGCCACAACCACGCCGTTATGGAATGCTAGTCCGCCAGCGTGAGCCATACCTCCAGGCTGAAGCTCAGTTATCGAGCCATCAAGATTGATTCGTTTAACAAAACCGTCGGTGAAACTAGAGACAAAATAACGCCCGTCCGCATCAATAGAGAAATTGTCGAGGCCAGGACTGAGCTCGGCGACTTGGACATTTTCGCCGTCAACCACTTTGTATAGCAGGCCTGCACCCGTATCCAATACATGCAGAACACCTTGGGCATCGAACTTCACCGCCGCTGGAGTATTAAAGCCCTCCGCCTCCAACCGCATGGTATTGCTATCAACGTCGAAGCTGACCACCTGCTGATTGAACCAACGAGGACCATATAACCGCTGATCGGGCCCCCAATCCATACCGTTGAGGCCGCACCCAGGACCAAGCTCATCGCTGATAGTCCGAGCTGCCGTTAACCCCTTTGGATCAACCTCAAACAAATGGGTACCAAAAAAGCACTGTGAGACAAAAAGCCGCCCATCATCAGCAAAGGTAATAGGGTTAACCCCCGCCGTAAGCTGCGCGGCGACAACTTTTTCACCCTGCGGATTAAAGCCCGCGACTTCGCCGGTCATAATCGACGTCCAATACCAACTGCCATCAGGACCAAAGGCAACATCGTCGGGACCGATAACCCCCTCTTCAGGCCCATAAACCTTGAGGACATCACCAGACTCAGTATCAAGTACAGAAATGTTGGAGCCCAGCACCGACGCTACGTACAGATTACCGTCCGGCCCAAGGGCCATACCGTTGGCCCCAGCGATATTCGCACCAGAAGCGATAATCTCTACCGACGGTACCACCTTCGCGTCCGCAGTATTTTCAACCACTGTATCGCTGCCGCACGCGTTAAGACCAACCAGTACAACCCCCGCTAAGGCTACTAACTTACAACTTTGCATACTCATTAACCCCCTCCAAAACTAAGCCAAAAAAGGCTGCGATCAGAACCTGCGCCGAAACTTAACTCAGGCCACAGAACATAATTTTTAGGCCCACAGCTTAACCTAAATACAGACCAATGCATGCGGGCAAACGCGCTCAAGGAAAGTCACTTAATAGCCAAAAATGCTGCAGCTAAATGACTTTAGCTGTTGAGATATCAGCCTGAGTTCGTCATCATGCGCCACGCTGGAGGGATGGCAGAGCGGTTGAATGCACTGGTCTTGAAAACCAGCAAGGTGTAACAGCCTTCCAGGGTTCGAATCCCTGTCTCTCCGCCA
>ERZ802830.521-NODE-521-length-38334-cov-6.2255_pt1 | contig 38334 bp, 47 predicted proteins | sample MGYA00345654_ERZ802830 | MGnify/ENA primary metagenome ERZ802830 (study PRJEB30503, sample SAMEA104212375) | marine metagenome | biome: Westerlies Biome; feature: [SRF] surface water layer (ENVO:00010504) within the epipelagic zone...; material: water... | reverse complement strand
CGCAACCTCTGGATCGCTACTGTACTGCCTTCCGCCATGATTAGTAATGATTATTCCATTGGCTCCTACCTGTTCAGCTTTGCGAGCATCACTGGGATTCATAATTCCTTTTATAAGTAGGGGTCCTTCCCAGGCAGAGCGTATTCGAGCTACATCATCCCATGTTTTTGAGGGGTCATTTAATTCTTTGTTGACATATTCCCCGATAGAGCTTGCATCGTCACCTGAAGTTACATCTGTTAAATTCCCAAATGTGATTGCTGGGTTTTTAAGAACCCCTGCAATCCAACGTGGCTTTCGGAGATAGTGGAAATATTGACCTGGTCGTATTGTTACTGGAAGCGACATTCCGTTACGTAAATCACGTTCTCTTTTCCCCACAACAGGCACATCTACAGTGATGATTAAAGCTTCGTATCCTGCTTTTTTCGCTCGGTTTATTAGTGAGTCGATTACCTCTTGGCTTTTCCATAAATATAGTTGGAACCAAAGACGTCCGTCTGATACTTCTGCTACTTGTTCAATCGAAAGTCCAGAACCAGTGCTGAGGCAGAAGATAGCATCTGCCTTAGCGGCTGCTCGAGCTACTGCTATTTCACCGAGTGGATGGGCTAGTGTAGCTATTCCAGCTGGAGATAGTATGATCGGTGTTTTAATAGGTCTCCCAAAAATTTGTGCTGATGTGTTTCTTTGTGAAACATCGACAAGGTATTTAGGTTGGAAGAGAACGCTTTCCAACGATTTTCGATTCGCTTGAATAGCTTGTTCCGTGCCTGCCCCTCCTTCTATAAAATCCCAGATGGCGTTAGGGATTCTTTTCTTCGCTAGTTCCTTGAACTCATCAACAGTTTGTATTCCGGCACCAGATCTTCGTTTCAAAGAAATAAGTTTTTTAATTTGTGTAAAATTCATATATTCCTTAATTCAGCATCCTTGCGAGTTGAGACTATATGAGTTATCTCTACAGTTCCATTGAAGATCTTATTACCTTTAATCAAATATGTTGACTTGATCACCAACCGTTACACAGCATGAATTCAAAATTTTTCCAGTTACGCCTCCTCGCCAGTGAGGTTTCAACGCTTCACGAAGGCCTTGATGTAGTTTGTCCATTTGGGCGCAGGGTTTTGTTTCCCCGGTTATTTCTATCTTTAGGTCTCCTACTAAGAGAATCTTTCCTTTCGAATTCGCTAAATCTATATCATCAACGAGAAAGTTCGCTCTCCGGTTTACAGGGCCAAGTTGTTGGCCGATTTCTTCCTGCGCTTCGCTCCATGCCTTGAGCGATAAAACAGTAATTTGCCTATTCTTTGATTTCCCGCCTACGCAGCCAGCAAGACCTTTCCCAGTAATACTTTCAATAGATTCATGAGAGTCCATATGATTTTTTCTGCCAGATTTAGTCCAGATCTTCAATAGATAAGCCATCTCATACTTTTATCATGAGATTGTTACTAATATCCCACCTAGAAGAATTAAGCTCATCGCTATCAAGACTTGCTTTGTGCGTTCTTGTTTTCCAAAGAACCAACCACTGAGAACAACAATGGCAATGTTCTGAGCTGCAAGCGCAGTTGGAGCAACAATCTTTACAGCCCCTTTGTTGAGAGCTTCCAGCAAAAGCGGTAAAGCGATTCCAATCATAATTCCAGAGGGAACAAATTCTGGTAGAGCTTTTCGCATTTGGACCCTCCAAGATCCGCCAAACTTTAAAGACACAAATACCCATAATGTTATTGCAGCAGTAATAAGAACGATCGCACCAGACCACCATGCTGAAGTACTTGTTCCGAGATTAAAATGGCGAGCAACTACATCTCGAATTGCAAATGTTAATGATGTAGCAAGGGCGAACAGTATTCCTAAATGACGGAACCGAGTTCCCCTTTCCCAACTAATCATCCCTCCACCGATAACCGTTAAGAGTGTTCCTAGCATGATTGTTGTCTTCCAAGACTCGTCGAGAAATATGACTGCTAGAAGAACGGAAATCACTGGTGATGTTCCAATTAGGATTGATGTTCGTGAGGGGCCAATCGCTCCAATCGAAGAGACAAACAAGCCCTGTGAACTTCCAGGGGCAATTACCCCGACTATTGCGAATTTCCACAGGACATCACTACTTGGAATAGGACTTCCAGATAAAAATGCAAGCGCTAATGAAACTAATGCTGCAATTGTGACTCCAACTGCAGCTCCTACTAGGGCTGAGGCACGGGACCGGGTAAGGGCCCAGTTCACAATGGTTATGTTTGTCGCCCAGCAAATCCCAGAGATGATTGCGAGAACAGACGCTGTCTCCATTTCTTACTTCGCCGATTTAAGGACGCGTCTATATGTTGAATGGTAATGATGCAGGGCTGGTTCATTGTGACCAAAAACTACCGACTCCATTGTCTGACTGTTAGCCGTTACTTGTTGACTCGCACTGACTGCGTAATCTTCATCTCGTATCACTTGTCCAAAAACTTGCGAAATCATTGTAAATACTTGCCGCATTTCAGCATTTGCAGAAATTTCTGGCCGAAGATAGAAACTAATAAGCGAACGATGCTTCCCAGGTTGCTCAGGGTCAGGGTAGGCCCTTAGGAGATACAGGCCCTCTTTGGAAGGCATAAGTTGAACGTTAGGAAAGAGCCAATATACAGGGAGTGCAGCAGTTGTGATATCCCATTCGTTTTCAGGTAGTTCTCTCATATCATCAATATCTCTTCGGCATAAAAGCATTCTATGATTGTTACCAAATGTGTCATAGCACTGGACATTGCCATGGAAAGCGTTATACAACGTTGTTTCATGGAGTGAACTGAAGTGATATGTTTCTCCAAATGTGTCCATAGCTAATTTCCAGTTACACGCAATGTCGTATGTGTCGCATCCAAGGAATTCTAAATTGTCAAGATTCCATACTTCTAACTCATCAAGGAGTTCCTGCGTGAGAAGTTCTTGCAAGTTAATTTCACCTTTAGGATCTGGGTGAACCCATAGCATTCCATGCTTCTCCAGACTTGGAAGTTCAAGAAGACCCAGATCGTTCATATCAACCTCGCCAAAATGATCTTGTTTGGGAAGGCCAACGAGGGTTCCATTCGGATCGTACGTCCACCTGTGGAATTGACAGGTGAATCTATGTGCTTTTCCGCGATCGCGTTGTTCGACTACAACTCCACGGTGGCGGCATGAATTTACAAACGCTCTAAACACACCATCTTGATTGCGAACCGCAAGTATTGGAGTTCCAAGGTCATTAAGAGTTATAAAAGAATTTTTTTGGGGAAGATCTCCTGACAGTCCAACAAGTTGGGGTTTCTGATTGAAGAACACTTCTCTTTCTCGTTCTGCAAGTTTTGGATCTACGTAGGAATTAGTTGGATTCTCATAAAATTTTCCAGCGTCAACATTCGTTCCATTGTCTAAATGATTAAGAAGTTTTTTAATCTGGAGTACCTGCTCAGACTTTTCCATTTATTTAGCGTAACAACTGTGTCCGCTAACCAACAGTTTTAGGTCTCAACAAAATAAAAGTGGAAACACGCTACCTGTGCACAATATCTTTGTTAAGTTCTTTCGTAATAACACATAGGTGGAAGGGGGGTTACCTTGCACTACCACGTGTATACGCCACCTTGAATAAGTAATAAAACTTAATTAAGGCGCCAGCGTGCATGTGAAGTGTTTAACTCTCTTTATGGCCGTTGGCGCTTTTTTTTATGAGAACTTAAACATAAATTGAGTAAACTATTTACTTCTCTTAAAGAAAAACTTAAAAATGAATGAAAGTCCTCTTAGAAAAATCCAACGTGAAGACCGAATTACATACGAAAATGACGGTGCTATTTGCTTGAGGGACATAGTTGATAAAAGTTGGATTTATTTCCTGCAAAATGCTTTTGATTATGCTGTTGAAAACCCAGGACCTCAATCAGAAGAACACACTCCGAAAGAAAAATCTGGTCGCTTCTTCGCTGATTTCAACATGTGGCTGCGATTAGAACCATTTAAAACATTCGTTTTTAAATCACCAGCCGCGCAAATTGCACAACAAGTAATGGGTTCTAGCCGTATCAATTTTTTCTATGATCAAATGTTTATAAAAAGCCAACTAACCGAAGAGCGAACTCCGTGGCATCAAGACCAACCCTATTGGGCGGTCTCTGGAAAAGACGTATGTTCAGTATGGCTACCGTTAGACCCCGTTAGTTCCGAATCTTCTTTACATTTTATTAAAGGTAGCCATAGATGGCCTGCTCATAATCCCCATCATTTTGGAGACGACACCCCATATGAAGGGACCGGCTTACCTAAACTACCGAACATTGAAGAAAATCTTGATAGTTATGAAATTATCTCTTGGAACATGAATCCGGGTGATTGTTTAGTTTTTCAAGGCATGATTGTCCACGGAGCGTATGGAAATTACAGTTCCGAGGTTTCTCGCAGGGCTTTAGCAACTCGATGGTGTGGGGATGATGCTCGTTTCTTTCGAAGAGAAGGGGAAATAGCGATACCGAACACAGACCCTGGATTAGAAAACGGTGACTTTCTAGACTGCGATTTATTCCCTCGTATTAACTTTAGCTGAGTTTATATGCTGTTCATTTCTTCTAACCATTCAGTGAATATCTTTAAAGCAGGTACAGTTTCTACTTCGACGTAATCTATTTCTTCCAAGAAGATCTCACCTGAAGCGCCATCAATTGTGACAGTATCTCCTTTTTTAATTACGTGATTTCCAATACGAATAATGGATTCACTGATACTGATTTCAGTTGCTCCTACGACAGCTGGGATTCCCCAACCTCGTGCCACAACAGCTGCGTGACTTGCTAACCCTCCTGTTGCCGTAAGTATTCCTTGTGCTATTGCCATTCCGTGAACATCCGATGGAGAGGTTTCTGAACGAATAAGGATGACAGGTTTCCCGTCGTCGTCAAAATCTACGGCATCATCTGCGGAAAAGACTGCTTGTCCTACTGCTATTCCTGGGGAAGCCCCAATTCCTTTCGCGATCGCTGACGCTCGTTCCGTAGTTCTTTGACCTTCTTTCGCTTTTATTAATGTTTCTGATGGCACTCGAGCAATTGCATCGTTCTTCCTTAATGCAAATTTTGGGTCATTTACCATGTCAACTGCTATCTGAATAGCAGCTAAAGGCGTTCGTTTCCCTACTCTGCTTTGAAGTATCCAAAGCTCACTATTCTCTACCGTAAATTCGATATCAACCATATCGTTGAAGAACCATTCAAGATTCTCCATTGTTGTAGAAAGCTTTTGGTAAGCGTCAGGAACAATTTTTTTCATTTCTTCTAATTTCAAGGTTTGGTGTGTTCCGGCTACAACATCTTCTCCTTGAGCATTAGGAAGGTAATCACCGAAAATTTCCTTTACTCCTGTTGAAGGATTACGCGTGAATGCAACACCCGTTCCGGATTGTGGCCCCATGTTTCCAAAGACCATAGATTGAACCGTTACGGCCGTTCCAAGTGTGTGAGAAATGTTTTCTATATTCCGGTATGTAATTGCTCTAGGGCTATTCCATGAGTTAAATACCGCTTCAATAGCGTTCAATAACTGCTGCCATGTATCTTCAGGGATATCCGTTTCGCGTACCTCATCCTGTTGCAAGACTATGGATGAATACATAGTTCTAAACCTATTTCTGCATTCATCTGCAAAATGCTTATTACTCTGTCGCTCAAGGGCCTGTGTGGTGCGAGTGTTTAATCCAAGATTCAGAATGGTGTCCATCATCCCAGGCATTGAAATTGCGGCTCCGGAACGAACGCTAACGAGTAATGGGTTAGGACCTTCCCCGAATTTCTTGTTTACACGATTTTCAATTTGAATTATCGCCTTCTGTAAATCACCTTGAAGAAAATCAACTGATCCTTCTTCTATATACTGATGAAAAGCTTGAGTGGTTATAACAAAGCCTGGTGGAACGGGTAATGCTAGGTCAGTTGACATTTCAACAAGACTTGTTCCTTTGCCCCCAAGAAGTGATTTTCTTTCTTCTTTATCAATTATTGTTCCGTCTTGAAAGCCGACGATTAGCATTAGATCTCCAGAAATTCGCTAATCGTAATTTATACCAACAGAGATCACAGTGTAAAAAAAATATGTTTATGAGTTCGCAGGAATTTTTCACGGCAATGATACAGATTTATTTTACAGTTATGAGGAAATTTTATAATCTTGGTGGTCTTTATAGTTAGAGTCTCCATTTACAGTTGTACGACAAGCGGACGAGACTGAATAAGATACGATTAGTTTTATGTCTTCTCCTCTGCCTATAAATTTTCTTAGATCTGCTGCTCGGCTAGACCAACTCCCCGACCGTGCCCTTGAGTTAGCTTTCATTGGGCGCTCAAATGTAGGAAAATCCTCCTTAATTAATGCCTTAGCCAATCGAAAGAAACTTGCTAAGATTTCCAAAACTCCAGGGGCAACCCAACTTATTAACGTTTATGAATTGAATCCTGAGGGTTCGGGAAACTGGTTAGTAGATCTCCCTGGTTATGGATTCGCTAAAGCTCCCAAACAAGAGATGGAACGTTGGCGCATGATGATTGAAGAATATTTAATCGAAAGCCCAGCATTGGGCGGTGTATACGTTTTGATAGATAGCGTCGTAGGGCCAACCGCATTAGATCTTCAAACAATTGAATGGCTAGACCACATCAACCTGTCTTACCGTTTCGTCGCAACAAAGATTGACAAATTGCGTCCCTCTAAAAGTAGAGGACGTAGACAAGACCTCGTAAATAAATTAGGTATTGAAAAAAGTGATGTTATGTGGGTTAGCGCATCGAATGGATCTGGGATCCCGCAACTGCGATCCGAGATCATTAATTACTTTGATTGAGGGTTATCTCGCTCAGCTTTAGCGTAAACATTACGAAGGTCTTCTAGTCCTGCAGGAAGCTCTATAGGTGGGTCGGGTAAGGGAGTTACACCGTGTTCCTTCAGAATCTTTTCCATGGCTTCCGGGTCATCACTCCAGGAACGGGGGTCTCCCATCATCACCTCATATAGCTCTACTCCTTCACTGCCAGCTATAAATGGCCCAAAATCAGCCCCTAAGGGTAATTCAATATGCGTACCAGGACCGCATAACCTTTCACCACAAAAGAATTCACCTTTTAAAACAACTAGTACATGTGGACTGAAATGACCATGCTTTCGAACGATCATTCCTGGATCCCATTTCGCAAAAAGTGCTAGATACATTGGCTCAACTGAAAAAGCTACCCACTTCTCCCAGACATGGGCTTCAGAACCATCAGCATTTTTTTGACTTCGAACTGGTATCCAAGGGGTGTTTTCCTCTTCTTCTATTTGAGACGTAAACTTTGCTTCCATACCAAACACGCGTCCATTTACGTTAGAGCTAGTCATTTGATGTTTTATTTTCTTTATCGTTGAATTCAATTACTTCTCCACGATTAATACTGACCCAGTCACGTGCTTCTAGATATGGTCGAAAAGTTTGATAAACCAATTTTTCATCTTCACGCGTTTTTGGTTTTTGCATTTCATATAAATATGGGAATTCAAGCCAAGAAGTTACCGCAGCCCATAGTCGTAATGCGGCATCTCCTTGAGGAGGTTCAATCAAAACAGGCCCATACAATGCGTGCTCTCCGAAGAAAAGTGTTGGAACCCCATACCCTCCAGCGTTAATGACTCGTTGGTGATCTCTTTTAATTTCATCATGCGTTGTCAAGTCTTCAAGTGACTGGTCAACAATATTTGGGTCGATCCCTATCTCTTCTAGAAGTTTTTTAGCAACAATGGGATCATGAGGCCTTATTCCTTCTTCATGAAGTGCGCGGCCTGAACGTTCATACCATTTATCAAGATCATCCATGGATTCCCGGCGTAAAATTGCACCGATGCGCATCATTGACCACCCGTAAGACCAGTCACGTTCCCAAGGGTGTTTTTTCCCTTCTTTTAAATTAACTTCTTCTAAACTGAAAAATTTCCAATTAATGGCCAAGCCGTTCTGTTGACGAACGTTTCGAATCCATTTTGATGTTTGATACGCCCATGGACACATGACGTCAAAATGAAAATCAACTTCTTCAGGTTCAATATTCATCTTTCCCCTTTGTGAGATTGCCTGTACATATTGTTACTTGTGATGATGCTATCTATCAAGATGAGCAATTGGGAAGTCTGGGGTAGATTGTTAAAGAGGGAAAATGGCTACCACAGATCAAACATCTATATTCTCACCTGTTCAACTAGGGCCGTTGACGTTGCGGAACCGAATTATCAAAGCAGCAACTTTTGAAGGCATGGCTATAGACAACATGGTTACTGATGCCGTTGTTGATTTTCACAGAGCTTTTGGAGAGGGGCGAGTTGGTATGACAACTCTTGCGTATTGCGCTGTAGCCCCCGATGGTCAGGGAGCACCCAACGAAATTGTTGTTAGGGAAGAGGCAGTTCCAGGTCTAAGATACTTTGTCGAAGCGATGCATAATCTCGATGTAGCTGCATCTATCCAGCTTGGACATGCTGGACCAGTTGGATTAGGAATTGGTGGTCGAGCCCTGTCTTCGTCAAAGGTTTTTTCAAAAACTCGGTTTAAGAACACGAACCCTGCAACGGAGTCAGAAATCTTTCGGGTGATTGATGATTTTGAGAATGCTGCTGTCCTATCAGCTAAGTCAGGTTTTGATTGTATTGAATTACATTTTGGACATGGGTATTTAATTAGCAATTTCCTAAGTCCAAAATTGAATCAACGAAAAGATGAATGGGGTGGAACGTTAGAAAATCGTGCTCGTTTAGCTAGAACCGTTGCGAAACGTGTGAAATCAGTTGTTCCTGACAACATCGCTGTCATCGCAAAGATCAACCTTGATGACGGAGTAAAGAACGGATTTAAAGTTGATGAATGTGCTGAGGTTGCGCGCATGCTTGAAGACGATGGGGCTTTAGATGCATTGGAATTGAGTGGGGGAAGTTCATTTGAAAACCCTATGTACTTCTTTCGTGGCGATGTTCCCGTCCACGAAATGGCCCAAATTTTCCCTAATAAGTTCATGAAATTAGGTTTTAAACTTACAGCTAAAAAATTTATGCCTTATTACCCATTTGAAGAAGCATATTTTCTGGAGCAAGCACTTCACGTGAGGAAAGCTGTTGATATGCCACTAATTCTTTTAGGTGGAATTAATAACATTGGAACTATTCAACACGCTTTAGAGGCGGGCTTTGAATTCGTTGCAATGGGAAGAGCATTGCTGAGAGAACCAGATCTTATAAAAAAATGGGAAAATGGAGTATTAGCTGAAGGGCAATGTATCCACTGTAATAAATGTATGCCTAGTATCTATGAAGGAACACATTGTTTCCTTGTTCCTGATGATAAAAGGCCTGGTCATAGCAAATGGCCTCCCCCAATTACTAAAAAAGTAGGAATCCGTGATTGAGATCTCAACTACAAACAGGGTACGTCTTCTTCGCCTATCTCGTCCTGAATCAAAAAATGCTTTCAACGAAGCACTTTATGATGACTTAACAGAAGCTTTAATCGAAGCAGACCACGATAAAAATGTGGCGGTGGTAGTGGTAACAGGAACTGGCGATAGCTTCTCATCTGGCACCGATGTGGTTGAACTTAGCCAACGAATGGGGGATTCATCATTCACTCCTGGAAAACATGGGTTCCCAGGTCTCGCTAATAAATTGATTGACTTCTCAAAACCATTATTATGTGCAGTCAACGGAATTGGATTAGGAATCGGAGTCACCATTCTCGGTTTATCGGACATGGTCTTTATGGCAGAAAGTGCTCGGGTTAAATGCCCATTTACTGATCTAGCGTTAGCCCCTGAAGCAGCTAGTAGCTTCACGTTTCCACAGATTATCGGTCGGCAAAATGCTACGTGGATGTTATTGAGTTCTGAATGGATCTCAGCAGAACAGTGCTTGGAGATGGGATTAGCATACAAGCTCTGTTCTGATGATGAATTACTTGATGTAACGATGGAGCATGCATATATTCTCGCTAAAAAACCAATTAGTTCTCTTATCGCTTCTAAGAAAGTGATCGTAGACCCATTGCGTGAGCAAATACGTTCTGCTAGGAAAAGGGAAGATGTAGCATTCAGTGAATTGCTCGGTAAGCCAGCAAATATAGAAGCATTAACCGCTTTTGCTGAAAAACGAGACCCCGACTTTTCAAGTTTGGGTGAATAAATAAATGAAGGAAATATGACGAGATGAGTTCATCACCTTTTTATACCGAAGATCATGCAGCATTTCGTTTGGTAGTTCGGCAATTCACTGAAAAAGAAATCGTTCCTTATATTCCAGAGTGGGAAAAAGCAGGAGAAGTGCCTCGAATGCTATACAAAAAAGCAGCTGAAATAGGTATCTTCGGTGATGGTTTTGATGCTACTTATGGTGGGCATGGTCAGCGAGACGCAATTCTTCGCATGGTGATTTTCCAAGAACTATGCGCAGCGGGATCTGGCGGAGTCGTTGCTTCCCTTTTATCTAATTACATCGGCTTGCCTCCGATTCAGAGGTTTGGTTCAACAGAGATGAAAGAACGTGTTCTTACGTCTTGCCTAACTGGAGACAAGGTTGCTGCTTTGGCTATTACTGAACCAAGTGGAGGTTCGGACGTAGGTCGAATCAAAACAAAAGCCATCCGCGACGGTGAAGATTTCATCGTGAATGGTCAAAAAACTTTCATAACATCTGGCATGAACGCGGATTTCTTCACAGTGGCTGTACGAACAGGCCAAGAAGGCCCTTCCGGTATTTCTCTTCTTTTGGTTGAAGGAGATAGAAGCGGCTTAGAGCGGACACGACTAGACAAGATGGGGTGGTTATCTTCGGATACAGCAACCCTGTACTTTGATGATGTTCGTGTTCCTATTTCAAATCTCATTGGGGAAGAGGGAACCGGATTCTCTGCGATCGTGAATAATTTCAATGCTGAACGAATTGATATGGCCGCTCAGTCGATAGCATTTTCACGTGCTTGCTTTACAGAAGCTTTGGAATGGGCAAAGGAACGAGAAACTTTTGGAAAGCGTTTAGCTGATCATCAGGTAATACGGCATAAGTTCGTTGAGATGGATAGGAAAATCAATGCAGCGCAAGCATGGTGTGAATTACTTGCTTGGAGATTAAATCAGGGAGATAATCCTGTTGCAGAAATCGCTGAACTCAAAGTGCAAGCCACAACCACATTTGAATTCTGTGCGCGAGAATCAGCGCAGGTGCTTGGCGGAGCAAGTTATTTAAAGGGTTCAATAACTGAACGCCTTTATCGCGAAGTTCGAGTCCAAGCAATAGGTGGCGGTAGTGAAGAAATCATGCGTGACTTAGCAAGCCGCCAATTAGGTATCTAATAATCTGTTAGTAAAATGAACACCGAAAAATTAATGCTTCACCTGATAGGGTATATCCCTGATCTGAAGCTGGGATCCATACAGGGGTCCCCTGTTCAGCAACTATTGTCTCTCCTAAAAAATTACTGATAGAAAAGGGTCCTTTCGTAGATAAAAGAATTTCTGCGCCATCAACGGTCGTTTCCCAGGTTTGCTTAATTTCCAAGCGTGTAAGAGTGAATTTAGTTGGTGATTCATATGTGTAGATAGAGGAATCCGGTGTTTGAATAGGTGGGGTATGAGAAGTTAATTTTGCAACGGAAAGAAATTCTTCTTGATCAATATGTTTCGATGTCAAACCACATCTAAGAACATTGTCACTATTTGAGGTAATTTCAACAGCGTGACCCTCTAAATATGAGTGTGTTAGACCTGGGGGAACATACATTGCTTCACCTGGCCGTAATGTTACAAAATTTAAAAGCAGAAATATTAATAGTCCTGGGTCGGACGGATATATCCTTATGAGTTTCCTAAAATGCTCCAGTTCTTTTGCGGAAACAAGACTCTCTTTAATTGACTTACTGAGATCCAGAGTCATTTCTTTAACTTGTTCGGGACTGTAATTTAGGATTTTCTGTACCGTTCTTCGAAGTTTATCTTCCTCAGAATCGCCAGTTTTTAATATTTCTGCAATCTCACTTAGATCAGGGCTGGTCGAGCAAGTCATTATCTTCACAATGTCTGAAATGGGTCTAAATCCAAATTTTGCTTCAAAATTGGTTAAGGCACATACAATTTCTTTCTTGCCACGCGGTGAAAGATATGATCTGCGATCTAACCCGATGTGTTCGCCTGAGGTAATTTCTCGTGTGTGTCCCTGTATTGCTTGATCTTCTGAAGGGTGTACTTGAATTGAAAGCGGATTTTTGATCGCAAGAACTTTCATGATGTAAGGAAGCTCGTTTTCAAAATCTTGAGCTCGCTCACCTAATGTTTTTTCTGGATTACGTTCAATAGTCTCTTTGAGGTTTAGTGAAGTTCCTTGAATACGGCTTGGAAATTTTGGGTGAGCTCCCATCCAAAGCTCCGCTTCTGGTTTTCCTGTCGGGGTTCTTCCTTGAAGTTGGGCAAGAAAGTCTATATCTCCCCAGTGGTAGTTCTGAATATTTGATTCAAGTAAATGCATGCTCTTCTTTTATTCGCTATCTAGTTCCCATTTTTTTAAAGCATCTGAAAGTTCATTAAGGGATCGAACGGTTTGGTTTAAGGACCGGCTAATCATGAGATTGACTAGTTCTTCTCCTTCGAAACGTGAACGCCAATCAGTGAAAACCCCTATTGCTGGCTTCCCCAATGCTGCTGCATAACCTAGTTCCCATGCTGTTCCGTCATCGGTAGTAATTCCATTTAGGTTAGCTACGACAAGGTCAGAATCTTGAATTGCATTGCGATTATTTTCAAAGATTAACTGGACTGTTTCAGGGGTTTTTTCAGGGTTATCGCGGTGTGGTAGAAATGTATCAAATCCCATTTCAATAATTGTTTGTTCAATTTGTTCAATCCACCAGCGTTCACCTTCATCAAAGAGGGGTCCAGCAACATAAACGGTTTTAGGATTCATACCTTTCATTATCTCGTGCATTGTCATCTTTCCGCTTTTTATTGAGAAATGACTTGATTTGGTTTGTAGTCTTCCCTGAGAATGCATTGATTTGTAAGATAGACATATGGATAAAAGCGTCTACGTAACATTCTGTTCGTTTCTTACCAAAAATTTTCCATTAGTGAATGAACATCCTGACGTAGCTGGTTTACTTAGAGACCCAGATATTCTTCAAAATTTAGGTGGAGCAATGGCAAAGCCCTTTGTTAATGAAGGAATTACGAAAGTTATTGCTCCTGAAGCTCGAGGTCCTGTTCTAGGGGCCCTAGTAGCTACGCACCTGAAAGCGGGTTTGGTACTTGTTCGTAAGGGCGGGAGAAATCACCCCGGCGCTGATAAAACCATTACGTCAGGTCAAACATGGACCGGAGAAAAAGTAAGTTTCCTAACTCGTTCATTTGATTTAGATGAAAGTGACCGGATCCTCATTGTGGATGATTGGGCCACGACTGGTAATACAATTCGTGTTGCGAAGCAGTTCACCAATGAGATAAAAGCAACATACGTTGGTTCATCTGTGATTGTTAATAAATCAGAGCCCAAAATTCTGGAAGAGCTTAATATTGCTTGGTTGGTTAACTTCAATGATCTTATCTAGCTAAAGTTGCTACCTTTCAAAAGCGATTTCTTTTGTGAGTAGTTGTAAGTTGCGACACCAACGAGGTGTTTCAACGCTGATTTACCAAAATGTCTGCTATCCGTTCCTGCAGGGCTTGATAGCTCTATGAGATTATTCTCATCAATTTCTTTAACGTACTTGATCAGAATGGTTTGCTTGTGCGGGTGCCTGATGGCCACAATATCGTCTTTGTGGCATTCGGTTGCAGGTCGAATAAAAACAATATCGTCTGGTTCAAGTACGGGTACCATGCTAGTTCCGCCTACTCGAAACAATTTACGTTTTCGTGACGATAAAGCTAGAATTTCTTTAAGAACCGTAGGGATCAACTTGCTTCGTAGTATGTAACTTCTCTGCTTTTGCTTTCCCAGAACATGTTGTGGATCTTCTCACATGCTGCCATAAGTTCGTCAGCTGCTTCTACGGAGACATGTTGCTTTGTTTCTGAACAAGCTTTTGAAGCATTCCAAAAGACTTCATGAAGGTCAGGGTATGCCTCAAGATGAACTGGTTTGAAATAGTCGGTCCAGAGGACAAGTAGTTCATGCTTTGCAAGTTCGGCTTGTTCTTCTTTGATAGCGACGTATCGACCTACAGTATTGAGGTATGAGGCTACAGCTTGAGTGTCACCAGGCTCTGGCGGAGTAAGGTCAAGTATTTTTTTGGTCATTGACCGCACAGCTTCAGCTGCGATTCGTGCTGATGCTGGGTCGTATACTCCGCACGGTCCGTCGCAGTGAGCTTCAGCTACGGGCAGTTCGTTAAGTCCGAATAGTTTTGAAAGGGTGTTTTCTTCCATGTGAAGATATCTCCTGGTGTTTGGTGTTGTCCTCAATGTATCAATAGCAGAGAGTGGAGTCCAACAAATGTGACAGGTTCAATTAAATTTTCCTTCGAAATTATGATTTGACACTGCCGTTGAGGCTTGGGAGGTTCTTCTAATGAGTTTCGCGCTGTTGTTCTCAGCTTTCGGTTATGGTTTGCGTCATGGTTTTGATTGGGATCATATTGCAGCCCTAACAGATATTTCTTCTGTAGAGAAAAGCAAGAAACGTGCGTTCCTTCTATCGAGTTTTTATGCGCTGGGTCATGCAGCAGTCGTAATGGTTTTAGGTGTAGCGATCATTCTTGCTGACTTCACTGTGCCCGAAAGTGTTGATACGACGCTTATGTATTTCATTGGTTTTTCACTTATCGCTCTCGGGGTTTGGGTTCTCACTGGCATTTTCTTCCAAGGGAGAAATTTCAGATTGAAGAGTAGATGGATGTTGATCCGTGACGGGTTATTTAAAGGTTTGAAGAGGATCCGGCGAACCTCAAGTGGACGCAGTATTAATGTTGAGCATTCACATGGGCATGAGCACGAAAGAGATTTCGAATTGCATGATCATCCACATGGAGCAAAAGTAACTGATTCAAGTCACCGTCATGTGCATAAGCATGAACTGCTTCTTGATAATGAGTCCATAAGTAGTCCTACGGCCATAGGCGTTGGAGTCCTACATGGCATAGGTGTTGAAACTCCCACACAAATAGCTATCTTCGTTGCGACAACGCAGGCAACTGGGAAAGCAGGGGGATTACTTATTCTTTTGTTCTGGGTCGTTGGTCTTATTATTGCGAACTCGGCGATTGCCCTGTTATCTATCGGTGCGAATGACTGGCTTCGGACACATACAGTGTTTTACAGAGTCTTGGCAGCGATCATCGGCATTGTCAGTGTGATCGTCGGAATTCTTGTCCTCATAGAAAAGGACGGGATACTACCCGCCTTCTAACCTCTCAGTCACCTGTTTAGGTGTTGGCAATGAGCTCTGCGCTCCAGCAACAAGCGTCGTTGCGGCACCTACCCGCACGGCTTGTTCAACGGAAGCGATGAGATCATTTCCTTGCGAGAGCCCACCTGCAAGTGCTGCACAGAATGCATCACCAGCTCCTGTCGTGTCAACTGGTCTAACAAAGGGGGCTGGGACATGGGCGGCGTTATTGTTGGCAATGACAACTGCCCCATCAGCTCCAAGGGTTACAACAACGGAAGCGCATGGAAGCGTTTGGGCCGCTGATATTGCCTTCTCCACTGAATCTATAGGGCCTGTTGCAGCTAAGAGAGACAATTCGGTCTGATTTGGAACGAGAACATCAACGACGTCTAATAGTTCAAGTGGAACGATTTCTTCCGGTGCAGGTGCAGGGTTCCATACAAAGATTCCTGATGCGTTTCTACCCGTTGCTATCACCGTCTCTATTGGTATTTCAGACTGTGTGAGAACGACGGTTGCGGTATCAAGAAATGGAATGTTTTCTACATCTTCAGGTATGAGTCGCTCGTTTGCTCCTGGACTCACAACGATGGAATTATCACCATCTGCTTGAACAGCAATCATAGCTATCCCTGAAGGCACGTCTTCTGTCTCAAACAAAAATGATGTGTCAACACCATCATCTTCTAAGCATTGTTTGAGGAATTTTCCATTATCGTCATCCCCAATCCGTCCGATAAACGCTGCTGAATATCCTAAGCGAGATGTAGCGACTGCTTGGTTGGCGCCTTTCCCCCCAGGAATTCTTGCGAGGTCTCCTCCCAAGACTGTTTGCCCAACAAGAGGAATAGCGTCAACATTGACTACAAGATCAAGATTACATGACCCAACTACTGCAACATCTGTAGACATGATCAGATTCTCCCACATGTACCGTCAGCAGACCAGTAACGTTTCAGCATCATCCGTATACTCCAAGTAGCTTGCCTGTTAACCCTACTGCGGCGATGATCATGAAAATCCGGATTACCCGCTCCCCGCCTTTCACGGCTATGCGGGCTCCGACCCAACCACCGAGTGAAAGTCCGATTGTTAGGATAATTGCCGGCCACCATCTCACCTTTCCTTGAATAATAAAAACGGGTAGAGCAGTTACTGTGACTGCGAGCGTGACGAGAACCTTTACAATATTTGCTTTCATAAGGGGTAGACCTGATCGTGTTAAGAATGCAAGCAGGACGAGTCCTACTCCCATTTGAATCGCACCTGCATATATTCCAATGAGGAGGAAAACCGTGAAGATAGCGGCTTTTGAGTACTGACTAGTTGATTCAGTTGTTTTGGGTTCTCGTAAAGATAAGAAAATAATTGGGAGCATCAAAATGCCAAAAATAGTTTCGAAAGCGCGATCGGTGATCTGACTTATCGCTATAGATCCTATTAAGGATCCAATAACGACTGGAAGGAGGAAAGGAACCGCTTCTTTGTACGCTGTCACTCCTTGACGGTGAAAAGAGAGAATTGTTGTCCCGTTCGAGACAAAGATTCCTAAACGGTTAGAGCCATTCGCAAAATTTCCAGGGACACCGGCGAGCACGAGAAGAGGCACGGTTAGAGATGAGCCTCCACCTGCCATTGCATTCACTATTCCTGCAACCCAACCACCGAAGAAAAGTAGTATTGCTTCCCACCAAACCATATGTCTACCGTATCGTAGACATAGCTTTGATTGCCTTTAGGCTCTGTTTCCGCGAATGAGGTCAGTTACTCCATCCCATTCATCAGATGCTCGTTTCCACCCTGCGAAGACTTCCCTGATTCCGGGATTGTCACCATGGAGTTCAAGGAAACATCCTATTGCTTCACGTGTATCGACATAAATAACATTTGCGACTGACCAGAGTGATGATGCGACTGGGAAGCCTGCTGCCTCATATTTCTCGCCTTCTTTTTCAATATCATCATCGGGGACGAGCATGCCGATGTGGTGGAAACCTTCTTCGCCTGCTTGGAACATGTCTCTGTAAATTGATGGGCCTTCATCGTTTTGTTGAATGAATTGGACATGGGTATCGCCGTGATACCCGAACCCATAATCTAAGGGCACTGTCATTTCGTCACCTCGATATAGGTGACGATCGCCCCAGTGTCCTTTGGTTGTAAAGAATGGTCCTGCTCCGGTGACTCTGTTCCATTTTTTGCATGCTTCTTCGATGTCGTTGACAAACCATGCGTGTTGCACGATTGGGTATCTGATTAGTGGTTCCATGCTTCCTCCTATGTGTATGTTGCATCAGGTTGGAGGATCTTCCAAAAAGGATATGAAGTTTCTTTGTTCGTGCGCCTATTGTGTAGGTATGGCACGTTCAACGTCACAATTCTTTGATGAAGTGTTGGGTGAGCGCGCTGGTGTGAAGAAAGAATTAGCGAATGTTCATGATCTCGCATGGGATGTAGTTGATAAAGCGTTGTTGAGTCTTTGCAAGCTACGGATTGCAATGATTTTAGGGTGTGATGAGGAAGTAGAGTCGGCGAGACAGTATCTTGACCTTTCTAAAGCTGATGCGATTGCGCAATGGTCTTCATCAAATTTTTTTACGGATCGGGAAAAGTCATGTTTACGCTTCACAGAAGAATTCATTATTGACGTTTCATCTATTCCTGATGCCTCTGCTGTTGCGGTTAAAGACCATCTCGGCGAGGAAGGTTTCGTTACTTTTGTCAATGCGTTATTGGTCGTTGAGCAACGAATCCGGTTATTGCTCGTGTGGAGCAAACTCGTTGGAAGCACAGGTACGTGATGCGAACGCAACGAGTGGAATCCTCATCTTTTAATGCGTTGTTTCGTGAGGCCCTATCGCGGTGGCAAGAGGAAGTAGTCCAGTTAGATTTAGTTGATCCAGTTACAACTGAGATGGTTCGTTTGCGTTGCGCTGAACACCATGATTGCCACACGTGACGTTCTCTGCGTCTAGCAGTTGCTAGAGAACATGGTTTAGATGAAAACACTGCCCAAAAAGCGTTACATAACGGGAAAGGGATGGACCCCCACCATGAGGCAGCTGTGGCCTTTGCTACTCAATTAATGACACAGCCAAACGCGATCACAGAAGAATTACTACTAGAACTCAGGTCGTTTTTTAGTGATAATCAGTTGATTGAGTTGACGTTGGATGTGATGAAATGGAATTATCAGAAAGTTTCCGTTGCGTTGGGAACTGATCGGGAAATCCGTGATGGTGAACTCACCGAACTCCATTTCGATGAAAATGGAAAATGGTCGTTTAACTAAAACACTCGCCACTCTTCAGGTTTGCGCCCAAGTTCGATGAGTCGTTCAGTGACTTGAAGAGGTGGTTCAGGAGGTTTACCTTCTCGGACTTCCTGAAGATGTTCTCCGTCTTCAGCCCATACGTGACAGGTGTTGATATTTCCAGCGAGCATATTTTCACGGTTTTTATCCACTGCCCCAGGTGCGACACCGTCGTCTCGTCTTTTTCGTACCGCCATTGACCAGGTTGCCTGCACTACGGCAGGAGCCATTGCCTGCAGTAATGCTGTTATATGTGTGCAGCCTCTCGGTCCGCCAAATAGTTCACGTACTTTGTGGGTGAAGCCTCTGGCAATACTTAATCCAACCAAATTGCTGTAATGATCAAGGATACGTGGACATGACGTATGTGGATGTGTTTCAAAACCAGCCTGTACAGACGTGATTTTGAGTTCGGGCACTTTTACTTTCATTTCGATCTGCATTTGGTGTATTTCGAGTTCCTCTGGGTCATCGAGGACGTAGAGTCCTGGCGGTTTGGTATCTGTTATGGCTCCTCTAACGAGCATTTCTGATTCGTTTAGTCTGTAGACGCGGGTTTCGTACCGACGGGTATGAATGATGTCTAGATCGTCGTCTGGTGGGAGTAATGAGGGTGCTGTGCTGTCATTTGTCATGGTTTTAGTATGTCTGGCGTTGCTGTGTTCGCAACGCATTTCGTGAATTGATGTGCAACTCGGTGGTTTCTGAGACAACATGAAGTCATGGTTACTGATTTATTTCACCTACAAGACCATGTTGCTGTAGTGACTGGAGCGAGTAGAGGCATTGGTAAAGGTATCGCTATTGGTTTCGCGCAAGCGGGTGCGAAGGTTGTTATTGGGTCGCGAAGTGAAGAGGATCTTTCAGTAGTTGTTGATGAAATTAAAGCTTTGGGTGGTGAAGCGGTGTATGTAGCGGGAAGCCTTTCAGAGCGAAAAGGTATGCAGCAACTTGTCGATACCGCTGTCAGCGAATTCGGTGGAATATCAACGGTTGTGAATAATGTTGGCGGGTCGATGCCTTCAGCTTTTATGGATACCACTGAACGTGCGTTTAGTGATGCGCTGGAGTGGAATGTGAAAACAGCGTTTGATCTGATTCAGATCAGCGCTCCTCTACTAGCTGAATCTGGCAACGGTAGTGTCATTAATATTGCATCGGCTGCGGGCCGGTTTCCTAGCAGGGGCTTTGCTGCGTATGGCACTGCGAAAGCAGCGATGATTCAACTCACAATTCATGCGTCACTTGATCTTGCTCCTAGAGTGCGTGTTAATGCAATCGCTCCAGGTGCGATAAAGACATCGGCTCTTGACATTGTGCTTACGAATGATGAGATACATGATGCCATGGTTTCGGGGACACCGATGCGGCGGTTAGGGGAAGTCGCTGACATTACAGCCGCAGCACTGTATTTGGCTTCGCCCGCCGCGTCATATGTGACCGGTCAGATTCTTGGCGTTGATGGAGGAATACGATCATCAAACTTTGATATGGGAATCCCCGATATTTAAGAATTGATCATTACAGAGCGCCCTAACGTAAGCGCTCGGGCAGGGTCAATTACTTGAGGCCCATCTCGACGAACAGACAGATGCACTGTTTGGTCTTTACGCACACGCAGTTTACGTTCACCATCAAAGGCCAACAAGACTTCTCCTTGGATTGCAACTGTTTCACCAAAAGGAAGCGTTGAAACTTGATGTATGCCAATGCTGTCGTAATGGCCGGGCGCCGTTGGCGCCTTGATAATCATTTCATCTCTTCCGCTGCCGGTGGGAGCGAACCGGACGAGCAAAGCATGGTCATCTTCACCTGAAACCGGATGTAAAAGCCCTCCGACTGATGAAAATCCTATGGCGATAGGGTCAGCTTGTGTGAGTATTGCAAGGACCATTGTTTGCGGATCGAAAAGCTCTAATGATCCAACGTAGGGGTCATCAACGGCGACGGCGTCAATGAGTGCAAGGTCAATATCTCCTTCATGATCTGTTACGTGAATCAACTTTGACGGATTTGATACGTCTTTAAGATCCACAGCTCCTGTAGAGACAAGACCCAGTGCGGTCCCGGCCACGGTTGGTTCAATAAATACGGGAAATGCGTTATTTGTTCCGGTTGAAATGGGAATAACAGGTATGTCCATCCACCCTTTCGTGACGGCTCTGTTCGTTCCATCGCCACCTAGTACGGCTACGCATGGAACTCCGTTATCTTTCATCAATTGTGCAGCTATTGTTGAGTCTTCTTCTGTAAAGGTCATTGAGTCGTTTACATATACAACATTGATATCTCGTATCGTTTCGGTTGCTCTGCGAACAATTTGCATGGGTTCATAGTTTGCGTGGAATGTTCTCACGCCGGCAGCCATAGAACCCAGAACAATTCTTCGTACAATACTTACCTTATCTTCTAATGTTGAGCGAGCGGCGGCCGCTACTGCTCTTCGAACATCTCCACCAGATCTGGGGTTCACAATGAGGCCTACAGTATTGTCCACCTCGTTGAACTTAGAGCAAATACGCACGAGAGAAAATTAATAGTGTGTCATTTTCCACTACCAGTTAATGCATTCATAGGTTAAAATAGATCTATGCCTTATCAAACCAATGATTATCATCCAGCATTTGAAGAATATTGCGAAACAATCTTTGAGCTTAAAGAAGATGATGTGAAAGTCATACAAGCACGAATTGTTGAAAGATTGCAGGTATCTCGCCCCGCGGTTTCAGAGATGATCAAAAAAATGAAAGATGCTGGCCTTGTTTTAATTGATGGTACAGAGATTTCTCTGAGTGTAAAGGGGTCTCGTCTAGCGAAGCAGGTTGTGAGAAGACATAGACTTGCTGAACGATTTCTCACAGACATTCTCGGACTCAGTTGGGCTGAAGCTCATCATGAAGCGGGAAAATGGGAACATGTTGTGTCTCCTAGAGTTGAGGCCGCGTTCTTGAGGCTTCTTGAGGATCCAACTACATGCCCACATGGCAATCCAATCCCTGGCTCTGATTACCAAACCCCCAAAGGCACATCTGCTCTAGCTGCGATTAGTGTCGGGAACAGATTCGTTATTGAACGTATACCTGAGGAATTGGAGTTCCAACCAGGACTACTTGAATTTCTGGAGGAGTCAAATCTCACTCCTGGTGAAAACGGCACAGTTACTGCTGTTTCTCCTGACGGGACAACCACGGTTGACGTCAAGGGTAGTCAGGTCGGTGTAGGAGCGTTTGCCTCTCAGCGTATTCTTGTCAGTGTTGGGTGACCTTACAGATGGTCCGACTTCCGGATAACTAACGTCCACGTCAACAATGAGGACAAACCGACGAGAATCACTGCAAGGATTCCGGCTTCAGCAATAAAAGCTTCTTCAAATGAGGAGAACATACGAGTCGCTAATGTTGAGAATCCTAAAGGAGAGATCAGTAGCGTTATGGGTAGTTCTTTCATTGTTGACAAAATAACCAGCCCAGCTGCAGCACCTAATCCAGGGGCCATGAGTGGAAGATTGATTCGAACAAAACGTGAGAAGCGAGTTACACCAAGTGTCTGTCCGGCATCTTCAAGATTTCGTGGAATAGCTGCTACTGATAGTAGAACAACACCCATCGCCAAAGACCCAAAACGAACAACATAAGAAAATACCAATAACGCCTTTGTGTTATTAAACAGGTTGTATGCCCAATCTGTTTGCAGTGACCAAAAGCGCATTGATAGCGCAATAAGAATCCCCGGGACGGCAAACGTGGCAATAACAAGGAAGTGGGCGAGCGTTCCGACCTTACTTCTAAATCGTGAGATCAGAATAGCTATAGGCAAAACTGCAATGATCGCCGCTAACCCCGCTACCACACTTATAGAAAGGGTATTCCAGGTCGATTCCCAAATCTGTCCTCCGTCTAACGTCAAAGGCTGACTGTTCCCTGACCCTCTACGTATCCCATCAAATGCCCATTTACCGAGGGTAAAGAGCGGAGCCCCTAACGATAGAAGCGTGATAAAGCTCACAAGAGCTACAGCAGGGATCCTCCATCCGCCGAGAGAATACTCCAATGGTGGGCCGATTTCACTTTGCCCTGCCGAGGGAGTTGTTCTTGAAACCATTCGTTCAGCGAAGACGACAACACCTGCTATAACAAGTAAAAGGAGTCCCAACGCCAACGAAAGGGATTTGTTTGCTAGTTGCGCCGTTGCGATGCTCCGAGTGAGTGTGTCGTAGCGAAGAAGTTGAACAGCCCCAAAGTCACTGATGGTATAGAGGAAAACCAGAAGTGTTCCTGCATACAGAACGGAAGATATTTGTGTATAAATAACATGCTGAAACGTTTTCAAAGGTGATCGACCCAACACTCTTGATGTCTCTTCTAACGAAGACGGTAAGTGCTGGAGTTTTGCAGCAACGGGAAGATACACATACGGGTAACAAAAAAGTGTTAACACGAACCATGCGCCAAAAAAACCTCGAATTTCAACAACGTTATTAATTCCTATGCCCTGTAAAAGATCATTTAAAAAACCACCTGGATTCATGGTTCGGATAAAAGCGGCAGCACCAATAAAACTAGGGAAGACAAGTGGGATCGGAAGAACGACTTTCCAAAATCGTCTACCAGGAAGATCACATCGTGATGTTAACCAAGCAAATAGGACTCCCAAGACTGCTGTCGTTACTGATACCGAAACTGCGAGCACCAGAGAACGCTGAAGCGGAGATAAAACCTGGCTTTCATTCAATAACGTAAGAGATGATCTGTCTCCAGTGAAGTTACGCCAGATCAAGTAACCGGCGGGGAAACTGAACAAGAAACCAATCCCCAACACCCCTACCTTAAGGAGTGCTGGAGATTGAATATGTCCCTTGTCTCGATCCATTTGTTTCTACTACTGATTTAGAATCCCACTTGATTCAACCAACCTATTTGCATTTTCAAATCCTTCTCCAAGCGAATCGAAATCAATTGAACCGATTTCAAATGCTTGCAATTGGGAAAGGGCCGAATTCGGTTGAACTCCAGCTGCAATGGGATATTCGTATGTCGTTTCGGTAAAGTACGACTGTACTTGTGCAGAAAGAAGATAGGTGAGGAAATCTTCGGCTTGATCGACGTTGTCGGTAGATTCAAGAACGGCTGCTGCTGAAATGATTAAAGTTCCACCAATATCATTGTCTGTAAAGACATAATTGTTTGCTTTGTGTTCAGCCCCAGTGGCAGCAGATATTTTGTAGTTGTAATAGTGATTCACTAATCCCATAGCTATTTCTCCTCTGCCAACTGCTTCAACGATGGATCTATTATTTGGGTAATAACGTGCCCCGTTATTAACCATTTGATCAATCCATTCTCCGGCAGCGGTATCTCCATATTGGTCTATCAGAATAGTGAACCAGTCAATAAATGAACCGTTAGACCCAGGTATTGCTACCTTTCCTTGATATTCGGGGGAAGTGAGGTCAAAGACAGATGCTGGAAGGGTCTCTTCGCTGAATTGGTCAGTGTTATAGACGAGTACTCTCTGACGACCTGAGAATCCAATCCACGTCTTGTTCTTTGATCTCATGCTGTCATCAACAAGGTCAAGCACTGCGGTGTTGATAGGTTTTAGATAGTCTTTTCCGTCTAAGTAACCAACTGGTCCAGGTGACCGGGAGAGGAAAACATCAGCCTGAGTTTTTGATCCTTCCTCGTCAATCAGAAGAGCCATATCTGTTGAGGACCCCCATCGCGTGTCGACTTTGATTCCGGTTTCACAAACAAACGCTTCTATCACTGGAAGTATAAGATTCTCGGAACGTCCTGAATAGACAATGATTTTTTCATCTGTCTCATTAACGCACTCCCCATCGAAAATGGTACTGGCTGCTCCTTCTAGAGTTTTGGGGTCATCTCCGCATGAAAACAAGAGAAAGGAAATCCCTAGGGCAAGGAGTCCTTTAATGACTGATTGTCGTTTACTGTTACGGGGCATAAACTGCTCTCCTTATGTTAGGCTTGCTTAATATTAAGCATGCCTAACATGAAAAGACAACTTGTCGAAAAAGAAATTGGGGAAATCAACGTTAGCTTCCTACTGGAAATGCAACCGTTTGAACACCTGAATGTTTGATGGACACACGGTCGCCAACGCTGTAACGCGGCATGCCACCAGTTCTGCATTGCAAAGCTTTACTATCATTAGTTGTTGTAAATGTATAAAGAGTATCGTGGCCAAAGAAGTCAATAGCGATTATTTCCGCATCATTACCGTCTTCAATCAATATCTCCTCAGGGCGAATTAAAACATCAACTTCGCCTTGTATTTCGAAACACAAATTAATCGATCCGAGGCTGGTTTCAGCCACAGACCCCATAGCATCTCCCTTGATGGTGCAAGCCTCTCCAACAAAGTTTGCAACCCACCTATCGGTGGGGTGTTGATACAAATAAGCCGGCTTGCCCTGCTGAATGATTCGTCCATCATTCATAACAGCTACCTGATTCCCGAGTGCAAATGCCTCATCTTGATCATGCGTAACGAAAATACTCGTTACCCCTAACTGTTTAAACAAGTCCGATACTTCCTGCCGTAACTCCCCTCGCAAACCGGTATCAAGGCTAGAAAAGGGCTCGTCCAAAAGTATTGTTGCTGGTTTTGGAGCCAACGACCGGGCAAGAGCGACGCGTTGCTGTTCCCCCCCAGATAGGGAGGAAGGATACCTGCCCGCAAGTGAAGAAATGCCAACCATTTCTAAAAGCTCACCTACATCATCAGACGGATCTTTTCTTTGTGCTTTAGGCAACCCAAAGACAACATTTTCATAAACCGTCAAGTGAGGAAAAAGAGCCCAATCCTGAAAGACCATTCCAATATTGCGTTCTTCCGGAGGAATATGTAAGTCTTGGGTAGCGATTACCTCTCCGTACAAATTGATCTCACCAGCTGATACAGATTGCAGTCCCGCCAAACTCCGAAGGAGAGTAGTCTTGCCGCAACCACTTGGTCCGAGAATCACCAGACATTCCCCTTGATCCACTGTGACAGACACATCGTCAAGAACGAGGCCTCCACCTATCTCAACCGAAACATTTTGAACTATCAGTCGTGAGGGTTGACCCGAGATGGTCTCATTTTCTTTACCTAGTGGCCGTGCAAACTTGTCAAGCATGCTTTACATGATAGTGGGTGAAAGTTTTTTCTGCTATCTCTAAGTCAAAGACGCTATATCTAAAACAAGCAAAACGCTCAACAAAATGATCACTGAAACATTCAACACAGTTATACGCCACTTCCATTGATGATTAGACGCATGGAACCTCTTAATGCTGTAAAGATTGGCTGCAATTCCAATAATGCTCGCAACTAAACCAATCCCAGACCCTACCCCAGACGCTATCCCCAATGCAGGTGCCAAAATAGGAAAGATCACATAAGTAAAAGCGCACCGAATACCAGAAATCACCATTGCCGTTGAAAACGTATTCTGTGCTTTTTCATTACTCACCGTTTCCGGTGCTTCGATTTGTTCAGCTGTGCTTTCACTCACAAATTTATCCTATCTCTTGTTTAAGATTTCTTGAAAGGTTTTTAACGCTTCCTAGTGTTTTCCATTCACCCGAAAGCAAGCCGCCATAAAGCGGTAGCGACTGCTGCAACGATAACCACGATAAAGAAAGGGAGCTTTTTCCAAAGAGCTACCGCTGCTGCTAACAATCCAACCAATCGCGCATCAATAACAAGAGCATTACTCGCACTAAAAGCACTTGTGACAACCAATGCGGCAATTAAGGGTGTTGGAAGCAACAACGCTATATTTTGAAATCGTATTGGGAGTTGTCGGCTGCTTCCAAAGTAAAGAGGTCCTAACGCTTTTAAGCAGTAGGTTCCAGTGGCAAGAAAAATAATTACTGTTGTCGCGCTACTCACTAAAATCTTCTTTCATTTTCTTCCATGGCCGAACCCAAAGAACAGCTCCAGCAGCAGCTATAACAGGGATACCTGCCGGGGTGATGGGAATAAGGATTAAGGCAAGTAATGCCCCTATACCTCCGATAATCCTATGGGTAGAGTCCTCAAGTTTCCCCCAGATCAAACCAAGAAATGCCGCTGGAATTGTAGCGTCAATTCCTAGGTCTTTTATTAAAGACTCTGTTTCCGAAAGAACAGACACTCCTATCAAAGTTGTTATATTCCAGAGGACAAAAACACTTAAACCCCCGCATAGAAAACCATACCGTCTATCTTTTGTATCTATTTGTTCAGATGCAACAGCCGTTGACTCGTCGATCATTAACTGAGAAATAAAAATTCTCCAGATCAACGACCCTCTAAGAGACGAAGCCATCGAAACTCCAAATGCCAAAGAGCGAAGGTTTAATAAAAGCCCTGCCGTAACAGCTGCTACAACCGTTCCATCATCTGCAAGAACGGTAACAGCTGCAAATTGAGACGATCCACCAAACACCAGTGCTGAAAAGCCAAATGCCTCCCACATGCTTATTCCAGCATCTGCACAAAGAGCTCCGAAGGCTAGCCCAAAGGGGGAGATTGCTAACCCAATTGATAGAGCTTTAGCTCTAATTGATCGACGTATCGAATCATTTCGCTCCATAGATTCAGGATACGGAGTTCAATCAGTTTTGCTAAATAAAAGAGTTTTAAAGAAGACTAACTATTGCCCATATCGCAGCGACAAGACCTATCAAGATCATTATTATTGAACGAAGTAAAGGTGGGCGCTCAAAATCTCTATCATCTGGTGCGTCTTTTGTATTCACAAGAGCAAGCAGGTTTCCAACAGCCAAGGCTCCGCCAAATGCAAGAACAAGAAGAACAATAAGATTCTCTCCAAGAAACATTGAACTTTAATATTCTTCAGGAGGCGGAGAATCATTCGTTCTCGCCATATCTGCAAAGCGCGTGTAATGACTCAGCCAAGCAAGTTTGACTCTGCCAGTTGGGCCTGAGCGATGTTTAGCAACAAGCACTTCAGCCATTCCTTGGTCAGGGGACTCTATGTCATAAACCTCATCCCTATAAAGGAACATGACCACATCAGCATCCTGTTCTATAGAACCAGATTCACGCAAATCTGAAAGCATCGGTCTTTTATCCTGGCGTTGTTCAAGATTTCTACTTAACTGTGAAAGTGCAACAACCGGGCACTCTAATTCACGCGCAAGTATTTTTAAACTTCTACTAATTTCTGACACTTCAACTTGCCTATTTTCAGCACGCATTCGGCCACTCATAAGTTGAAGATAGTCAACGACTACCATTCCTATTTTTCCTACCCTACTTTTTAGCCTTCGAGCTTTCGCTCTAATTTCCATCACAGTTGTGTTTGGGTTGTCATCAATCCATAAAGGAGCGCTTGAAAGTCTTCCAACTGCGTGACTTATTTTTGTCCAATCATCATCGGTCATACTCCCGACGCGGACTTTGCTAGAATCTACCCGTGCTTCAGTACACAAGATTCTTTGGCTTATCTCATACTGACTCATCTCTAATGAGAAAAACAGAACTGGAGCGTCAGCTTCCATAGCTGCATGCGCAGCAATGTTTAACCCGAAACTAGTTTTCCCCATCGCTGGCCGCGCACCAACAACAATTAGGTTATTAGGTTGTAAGCCGGCAAGGATTCTGTCGAGTTCAGAAAACCCTGTTGGCGTTCCTGTGATTTTATTTCCTCGTTCTACCCGCTCTTCAAGTAGATTTAAAGTTTCAGCTAATAATTCTTCAAGGGCGGCATAATTATTGGAGTCTCTTCCTTGAGCAAGGTTAAATACGAGAGATTCAGCTTCATCTACTGCTTTAACAACATCGTCAGGTTGGGAAAATCCGATTCCAGCTATTTCATTACCTGCTTGTATTAGCCGTCGTAATTGTGCGTGTGAATATACGATACGTGCATACTCAACTGTATTAGTCGCCGCTGGAGTGTTTGCCTGTAGATCAATGAGTGTAGCATTTCCACCCATTCCCTCTAGCATTCCAGCTCGGCCAAGTTCATCAGCAACAGTCACAATATCTGCTGGTTCCCCAGCAGCAAACAAGGCTGTTATCGCGTTGAATATTTTTTGATGAGCAGGTTTATAGAAATCGTCAGAACTAACGATTTCTATAGCATCAGCAACTGCTTCTTTTGTAAGGAGCATCGCTCCAAGCACGGATTCTTCTGCTGCAATATTATGCGGTGGGACGCGAGAGGGACGCCGCTGAGGCGGATTATCAAATGGTTCTTCAGGTGGTGAAAATTGATCAGACATTACGTATTAACAATGGTGCCTTATGCCTGTGACATGCAATAGGATAACCTAAAAAAATTTGTGGATTTCACCTATTTTTCTGTGGATGAACCTCTGGATGAAAAACAAAAAACTGTGCGTAACTGTTCTAGAAATCTCTTGTATTAGATTCTAAAAACAGTTTCATTCACTTTCAGCAACAACATTGACTGAGATTGTAAATTCAACTTCAGGGTGTGGTTTCACAGAAATTGGATACGACCCTATTTCTTTAATGCTTTCAGTTATCTCAATAGCTTTTCGATCTAACGTAATATTTTTTTGGGTGGAGAGAGCTGTGCTTATATCAGCTGCTGTAACTGAGCCAAATAGTTTTCCACCTTCACCAGCTTTCATCTCAATAGCAAGAATTTGATCCTGCATACGGGAAGCCATTTCAACTGCTTCTGCTTTTTCTTCAGATGCTTTTATTTCACGCGCTTTGCGCATGTTTTCAGCTTCTCTTTCAGCACCAGCTGAAGCTTTGAAAGCCATTCCTTGCGGTATTAATTTATTTTGTGCAAAGCCATCAGAGATATCTACAACGTCTCCTTTGTACCCAACGCCACTCACATCAGTTCGAAGTACAACTTTCATTCTGTTGTCTCCTCCGTTGTTGCCGGTTGAATAACTTCAGCATTAACGTTTTCTTGAGTTTCTACTATTGAATCTTGATTTTCATTTTCTGTTTTTGCTGGCGCGGGTTTTCTTTGAGGTTCTGATTCCCGTGATTCTCGTGGACGACGATCATCATCTCGTTGACGTCGATCTCCACCTCGGCCACCTCGTTGAGTTGTTACTCGGTTTGTGTATGGAAGTAGAGCCATTTCACGAGCATTTTTAATAGCCATTGCTACATCCCGTTGCTGTTGGGCGCTATTTCCTGTTACACGGCGAGCCCGGATCTTAGCGCGATCAGAAATAAATCTTCGAAGAAGATTTACGTCTTTCCAGTCAACATATTCAATTTTCTCTTGAGTAAGTATTGAAACTTTTTTCTTCCCTCTTCGATCTATTGCAGAAGGGCTTTTTGCTCTTTTTTTATTCTTGGTAGGAGGCATATATTTTCCTTATCTAATTAGAAGGGTTCTTCGTTCGGGTCATAGGCTGGCGTAGCAGGTGTTGAAGTTTGAGGTTCAGCATTGAAATTGCCACCACCACGACTTTGAGTTTTTTGTATAGATCCATATTCAATAGTTGCATATCGTAAACTTGGGGCAACATCATCAGCAATGACCTTTACCTTGCTTCGAGTTTCACCTTCAGCACTCTGCCATGAATCCCATTTAAGATTTCCAGTAACAATAACTCGGTCACCTTTCTTGAGAGTGCCGGCGACATTTTCAGCAAGATCAAACCAACATGTGATGTCAAAATATGAAGGAATGCTTTCCCATTCTTGCGTATCTTTATTTCTTCGACTCTCATTCCAAGCTACGCCAATATCAGTGACTGCTGCTCCACCAGGTGTAAACCGAAGCTCAGGGTCTCTTGTAAGATTACCTACTATTGTAATGTTGTTATCTCTAGCCATTTTGTCTTTCGTCCTTAGTAATTGGGTTATTGATGCTTCTAATCAAAGCTTAGATCAAACCTCTTTTTTGTGCTTCATGATCTGGTAAACGTATTAGTTTATGTCGAACTATTTCATCAGAAAGACGTAACATTCTTTCAAGTGGTTCCATATCGACCTGGCCAGTAGTCATTTCAAGAACAACGTAATGTCCTTCAGCCTTGTGGTTTATTTCATAGGCGAAGCGTCGCTTGCCCCATTTATCTGTTTTTATGAATTGACCTTGCTCTTCTTGAATCCAAGTTTCAACTCTTGAAACAACATCATCAACTGTGGTGTCTTCTTCATCACCATCAATGATTATCATGAGTTCATATGCTCGTGTATTCACAACGAGTTTCTACCTCCTCTGGTCCCGCATGCGGGGCCCGCAGCAGGTCTGCGGGCAGGTTAAATTATGAACTTAAGGTTAGTGGTATTGATTGAAAATACCGACGTGTATTACCAGCTTGCTAAAGGATCTTCTGATTTAGGTAAAGGACTTCCATATAAACCGAGTGCTTCAGCTTCTTCATCTGATATTTGATAGCTTTCAGTTTCTGATGGAAAATCACCGCTCCGAACATCATCAGCAAAAGCCGATAAAGCTTTAATAGATTCTTCTTTAATATTTGCGTATGTGCGAACAAATTTGGGTTGTAATTCTTGATTTATTCCTAACAAGTCATGAAATACCAGTACTTGCCCATCGCAATCTGGACCAGCCCCTATCCCAATAGTTGGGATAGAAACCGCATCAGTAACTAGTTTGCCAACGGCTGAAGGAACGCATTCAAGGACGATTGCGAAACACCCAGCATGCGCTAGCGCCTTCGCTTCATATGAAAGTTGAACAGCAGCGTTCGTCGTTCGACCTTGGACCTTATAGCCACCTAATGCAAGAATTGATTGGGGGGTTAAGCCTAGGTGCCCCATTACAGGAATTTCTGCATTAGTAATAGCTTCTACCATCGCGACTCGATCTTGCCCGCCTTCTAATTTAACTGCTTTAGCTCCCGCTCGAATTAGCTTCGCAGCATTCTTTACTGTTTCCTCAGTAGATACGTGATAGCTCATCCATGGAAGGTCAGCTACGATAAACGCTTCTGGTTTCGCTCTTGCTACAGCAGAAGTGTGATGAACCATATCTTCAATAGTGACTTGAAGCGTATCTTCATAACCAAGAACAACCATTGCTAACGAATCACCAACAAGTATTATGTCTGCCCCAGCTTCAGTAACCATTTGGGCACCGGGGGCATCGTATGCAGTCATCATAACAAGAGCGGTTTGACCATTTTGAACCTTATTTGTGGCTATCTTTGGAGCCGTCCAGCTAGAGCTCATTTGTTTCCCTTCAAATACTCAGGTTTTAAAGCTTTCCATAGTGTAGGGGATTTAACTGAAATGACCATCTGTCCTGAGAAAATACGGATTGACTGGTCTTAGCTGTTCTGAGCATCAGCGTATAATTGTAAACTTTCCCAAGCTTTATCAATGGGCATTCCTCCACAGAGCGGGTGATGCACGATACGGTCAAGTTGAATTGCCTCAGTCGGTGTTACAACCTGATATATCCCTTCTTTCCTGAGTTCTTCTGGAGTTGTAGCGTGACTATGCACAGCTGAAGATATATCTGATGTTTGCCAGCTTGCATATTTTGCAGCTTCATTGAAAAAATATTGCCCTAGTTCAGCCCAAGCTTTATCAGGGTCTTCCGCAACAAACGTCATTTGTGTTTCCTCATCTGGCATTGCACAAAAACCCTGTGTCCCATTTAATTCACATTGTTCGTAATAATATGCTTCTAGTTCGGGCATATGAGCAGCGGGTGATAGTGGTAATCCAAATCTAGCTGCGCGTCGAGCAGCTACTTTGCTTGTTCCACCAATCATTATGAATGGGTGGGGTTTAGTAAGAGGAGTTGGATTTATGCAGTGTGTAGCTCCTTTATATTCAAATGGTTCACCAGTCCATGCATTAAGTAATGTTTGCAAAGATTCGTCCATTAATTGTCCACGTTTTTCCCAGCTTTTCCCCATTAGTTGATATTCACTTGGACGGTACCCAAGCCCAAAAATAACGTTGAGTCGGCCACCGCTCATTAAATCAATGACAGCAATATCTTCAGCTACACGTATTGGATCATGAAGTGGTAACAAAAGTGCTGAGATAGATGCGGATAAGTTCGTTGTTCTAGCAAGTACCGTTGCGGCGTTAATTAGTGGTGTTGGACTCCATGCATTATCAGCTCCATGATGTTCTTCAAAGGTCGCCATAAAGAAACCGTTCTTATCTGCGAACTCAGCCATTTCTAACATTGCTTTATATCGGCTTGATAACGTCTCAGGGTTTAAAGACGGATCGATAAGGTTAAAACGAATTAGGGAAAAAGACATGTTCACTCCAAATATAGGTTTGAAAAAAAACTAGCTTACAAAACGACCGTAATCATATTCAAAGAATTAAAGGGTGAATGCTTTGCTTAAGTGGTTCCAAGAGCATTTCGTGCATACTTCTATTTCATAACAGGTAAAGGTCCCTTTTCGCTTCCGTATCCGATCGAGGTCTTTCTTTGTATTAACACACCGTCCATGCGAAGGTAACCGAGGTCCAAAGACATACGAAACTTTTACTAGGGTCGAATCTTCACAGATTGGACAACACGCCTCAATGGGAATGGAATAGTTGTGCGCAGCCCGAATAAGTTCTGGATGCGCATCGCAAATATCATGAATTGACACTTCTCCAAGTGAATACTTCTCTAATAAGTTGTTCCTTTCAAGAAGATAACTGATTTCACCCTTCGGCTGTGTTTTCACGAGTTCAGATGGAAGGAATCCCATTAGATAACAGTAGTTTAGTAAACCACTCAGCACATTATTTCAACTGTTGGTTTTTGGAACTGTCTTTTCTTCATCCCACCAGTTACGAATAGCTTTTTCTGCCTCACCTTGAGTGATTGGTCCTTTTTGAAATCTTATTTCTTGAAGATATTGAAGTGCCTCACCTACTTCAGGTCCTTCCTGTATTTTTAGTAATTCCATAATTTCTGCACCGGTTAAAGGCACAGAAAAATCATGTAATTCCTGTTCCAAGCTTATTTTTGTCTTTTCCATTTCAGAGATTATCTTTTTCAATTTTTTATTTATCTTTGCTAACTCAATTGCTTTATCTCTTAAATCGGCCGTTTGGAAATACCATTTTCTATAGCTTTCATTATCAATCGGCTTTGCCTCAATTGTTTTTGTAGATTGAATAAGAAGTTTTGTTTGTGATATTCGTTCATTTGAATATTTCAATTTTTTCATTCTGTATTCACACTCTTTAGCCGAAGTGTTTAATAACAGTGCAGCTAAACGTACAAGTGGATCTATTGGGAGTTGTGAAAGGCTTCTATAGCCACCGTTTTTCCTAATGTTCTCTTTGTCGTTGATTTCTGGGAGGAAAAGCTTATAGATCTTTGTTTTAAGAAGAAGTTTGAACCCTGGTTCTGGGTTTCTTACTTCTAAGAATTTATCAAATTCTTCTCGTATTCTTTCGGGAGAAACGATTTCTAGTCTTGGCGCGAGTGCTTTCATGCTTTGCACCATTTTCTTCGTTGGAGTTAATTCGAAACGACAAGTGAAACGCGCTGCTCTTAACATACGTAAAGGATCTTCTGAAAATGAAATATCTGGATTAAGTGGTGTCCTTAAAACTCCATCAGCGAAATCTTTTTGACCATTAAATGGGTCTATAAGTTCTTTTGAAGAAAGGTCTATGGCCATACTATTAACCGTGAAGTCGCGTCTAGAAAGATCTTCTTCTATTTGCTGTGAGAACTCAACTATCGGTTTTCTAGAATCAGAAAGGTACGACTCTGACCGATGTGTAGTTATTTCAATTGTTTTTCCATTTACATGAGCTCCGATTGTTCCAAATTTTTCGCCAGATAGCCACAAATTATCGGCTATTGGTTTAATGATTGCTTTTATTTCTTCCGGAGTTGCGTTGGTAGTTAGATCAATATCAAGGTTTTGAATATTGGTAGCATTCCCGTATAAATCCCGAACGATGCCACCAACTAAATAGATTTTTTTGCCCGCAGATTCAAAAGCTCGGCGAACTTCATCTACTTGTTGAATTATTGTCTGTAAGTGATTAAATGTCATTTCTCTCTTTAAATGAAATTGCTTGTTTTATCGCTTCCTTGCCTATTCCATCATTAGTAACTGGTTCAGGGAAAACAGTTTCACCTATTAAAGCATGAAGAACTGCAGTTGTTGAGAGTTCTAAGGCTTTCAAGTCGTATCCTCCTTCCAAAAAGACTAGGCGATGGCCAGGGGGAACGGTTTGGATTATTCGTGATGTAAGTAAACTGTAATCTCCTGAGGTAAGTCCAAGGTCTGTAATGGGATCAAGTCGATGTCCATCAAAACCTGCTGAAAGCAGTACCCAAGTTGGTTTGAAGTTATCAACAGTTTCCATAACTAGTTCATCCCATGCTTGAAGGTATGTATCACCTGTTGTTCCTGCAGGAAAAGGAATGTTAATTGTTGTTCCTTCGCCTTTTCCTATTCCAGTTTCTTCTAACGCACCTGTGCCTGGATACAGAGGCCACTGGTGGAATGATACAAATAAAACATTTGGGTCTGAATAGAAAACATCTTGTGTTCCGTTCCCGTGATGAGCGTCATAATCTACGATAAGTATTTTTTCTCCCAGAGATGATAACTGTTTTGCAGCAATTGCAACGTTATTTAATAAACAGAACCCCATAGACCTTCCTGTTGTAGCATGATGTCCTGGTGGGCGAACAGCGCAAAATGCAGCGTCTCCTATACCTTTCTTTAAATACCTAATTGCCTGTAACCCTGCCCCTGCTGCTAACCGTGCAGCAAGCCACGACCCTTCACTCATTTTTGTGTCTTCATCAACTCTTCCCCCACCATTTGCGTGAACTTCTTTTAAGTGGTGAACCATCTCTTTTTCATGAACGTCAAAAATTATTTTTTCATCTATTGCTTCAGCTAATATTTCTATGATGCTTTCGTTTAACTCGGGTTTTTGGAAAGCAGAATAAACAGCTTTCAACCGATCCGGCCGCTCTGGGTGAGTTTTTCCCGGAACATGATCTAGACAGTGATCATTACTAACAAATAAAATACTCATACATGAACAGTACTGTTCAGAAAACTATTTATGGATTTTTGAGAAAATATTCAATATTTCATCTTAATTTCAATTTTTTTAAATCTATTTTCCCTGTTCAGGGCTATTTCGTAAGAAAATTGTCTACTTGCTTTAGAAACTTTGGTGTGGGCAGGTTAAAGTCTGCCTCTACTAGTTCATTGGGGGTTTTCATGGCAATCAGAATTGTTACCGATAGTGCAAGTGATATCAGTTTAGAAGAAGCGGCAGATCTTAATATTGAAATAGTGCCTTTATCAATTAGATTCGGTGAATCTGAATTCACAGATCTTACTGACCTTTCAGTAAGTGAGTTCTATATCAAAATGGCTGAAAGTGATCTACTTCCTTCGACAGCTGCCCCTTCTCCTGGAGCTTTTGAGGCAGCTTTTAAAAAATGCCACGAAGCAGGTGCTGATGGCGTGATTTGTATCAACCTCTCATTAGCGTTGTCAGCAACTGGGCAAGCCGCCCAACTTGCTGCAGATGCTTTTTCTGAAATCCTTCCCGTTAAATGTGTTGATTCAAAATCCATAACTTCAGGACTTGGAACAATTATTCGTCGCGCCGCCTCAGCAGCGGAAAGTGGAAAATCAATGGAAGAAATAGAAGCTTTGATTAATGACTTAGCTGAAAGAACTCGTATCTATGCGACCCTCGATACGTTAGAGAATTTAAAAAAGGGTGGAAGAATTGGTGGAGCAAAAGCCATGGTTGGCACGATGCTTCAGTTCAAACCTTGCCTTGACCTTAGTAGTGGTGAGGTAGTTGAAGCGGGACGACAACGCACAAGAAAAAAATCACTCTTGTGGTTACGTGAAGTTCTTGAAGCAGCTGCCCCTGTTGAAGAACTATCTATTATTCATGGGGATGCACCAGATATTCAAGATTTTGTAGACCTTATTACCGACTTGGCGCCAGAAGGTGTTCGAATAAATCAACTAGGAGCTGTTATAGGAACACATGGAGGGCCAAGAGTCCTCGGTCTAACCTTTCTAGTGAAGTGAATTATTTAATCAAGATCTCTGCATGACTTACTATGAATAATCATGTCTGATAACGAACTTCATGAGATGAAAATCTTAACTGGACGAAAATTGTCAGGTCGATATGTCCTTTCGTCATTGATTTCTTTAGGGCAATTTACGCAAATCTGGGAAGCTACTGATCTCGTTTTATCTCGAACTGTTGCTGTTAAGTTAACAAATCAACACCTTGTTTCAGAAAGCATTTTCCTCTCAAAGTTTCGTGCTGAAGCCCGCACTATTTCAAGACTAAATCATCCTTCAATTGTCTCCATCCTTGACACAACTGGAGATGATCAAATTGAAGCAATTGTTATGGAATTAATAGAAGGGGAAACATTAAAAGATTTTATTTTACGAACTGGCCCGCTTCCAGTTGAAGATTGTTTACCGTTCATTAATAACTTAGTAGACGCTCTTTCATATGCTCATAAGGAAGGAATCGTACATGGATCCTTAAGCCCGGAAAAGGTTTTTCTTTGCCCTGATAGAGGAACAAAAATATCTGGATTTGGCTTTAATGAATCTGCAGCGTTGCTTGAGAGAACAATAGAATTCCGAAATGATCCAAACTTATCGTATACATCACCAGAACAAGGCAAAGGTGAACTTCCCAATAACCAAAGTGACGTATTTTCGTTAGGTAAATTATTACAATTTATGCTTACTGGTAGCGAAAATAGTTCACATCAAGAGATTGCTTCTTTCCCACTAAATAAGAAAATTATAGAAGCAATTGCAAAAGCGACGGCAGGAACGCCAAGTCAGAGATATTCTAGTGTTGTGGAGTTTAAAGACGATATAGAATCAGCAGTTTCAGATACTCCGGATGACGATGGTATAGCTGATTCAATTTCAGCAGACAGATCACTTAATTTTGATAGTCAACGAATAGTTACAAATTTCTTATGGGTTGGAATGGTTTTCTTTTTCGTTTTAGGAGTTGTCTTTGCAACAAATTTAGATGACAGTTTGTTTGGCTCTGACAACACTTCAGAATCTCAGGAAAGTTCATTGCCTGTAGTTAATGAAGAAGTTCTATCCACAGATAACTCTTCAGAAGCTGAATCAACTGAAACTACAGCCACCGCTACATCCGATGAGGCAGCAAGTGAAGAGATTGGCGAAACGTCTGTTTCTCCAATTTTTGAAGTTGTTTCTATCGCTGGAGCAAGAGATTATGACCCATTGGGGGATGGTGTGGAACATCCAGAACTCTTAGAGAATCTTTTGGATGAAGATTCATCAACAATTTGGTACAGCGAAACATACGCGAATAGATCCTTAGGGTTTCTAAAAGATGGTGTTGGTTTGATAGTTGAACTTAAAAAGTCATTTCCAATTCAATCTCTTAAAATTAAAACAATAAAATCCGGTTGGTCAGCTAATATTTATATTTCTGAGACAATCGGAACAAATTTAGCTGACTGGGGAACAGTATTCACTTCAATTGATGCAGTACCAGGTGATATCACAGTTGATTTAACTGGCGCTACAGGTGCAAACATTTTGATCTGGTTTACAGATTTAGGCGATGACCCACCTCCTGGAGTGAGAATGGAAATTTCAGAAATAGAAGTCTCCTAGAATTTCAAACCCTTCTCGCTG
>ERZ802830.520-NODE-520-length-38380-cov-9.87854_pt1 | contig 38380 bp, 33 predicted proteins | sample MGYA00345654_ERZ802830 | MGnify/ENA primary metagenome ERZ802830 (study PRJEB30503, sample SAMEA104212375) | marine metagenome | biome: Westerlies Biome; feature: [SRF] surface water layer (ENVO:00010504) within the epipelagic zone...; material: water... | reverse complement strand
TGTTTGACGGCACCACAACCATTGCAGGTAATGTAACCGCCCCTGCTTTTATTGGAGATGGTTCACAGCTTACTAATACGCCTTTGAGTTTCAATTCTAATGGCACAGGTATTCAATCACCAAGCAATACTGCTAGTGGAGCTTATGCTGTAGCCATAGGGAATCAATTTGATTATACTGGAGTTACTACACCAACGTATTTAAATGAAGCTTCTGGTAATTATTCTTTTGTAATTGGTAATAATAATGCATCCACTGGAATAAAAGCATTTACAATAGGTACAGATAATTTAGCTACTGCAAGAGGATCCATGGCTATTGGTGAAAATAATATTGCTTCTGGTATTTACTCCCAAGCTTTTGGGTTGTTCTCTGAGGCTATTGCAGATAATAGTTTTGCAATTGGTAACAATGTTCTAGCAGATGGTTTTAATACCACAGCTATTGGTACTGCTAATACTGCAGATGCTAACGCAGATGCTACGGCTTGGAGTCTAGATAATAGAGCCTTTGTAATTGGAAATGGCTATTATGATGGTGAAGTTGGTGAAGTAGTAAGATCTGATGCTTTTACGGTGTTATTTAACGGAGATGCCACACTAGCTGGAAATTTAAATATTAACTCTGATGCCAGATTAAAATCTAATATCATTTCGTTAGGCAGTACTTTAGCAAAGGTACTAACTATAGATGGTAAGAGCTATACCATGAATAGAGATAAAAATAATAAGACAAATATTGGTGTTCTAGCACAAGATGTACAGAAAGTGTTTCCAGAATTGGTATCAGAATCTAATGATATATTGTCTGTAAATTATCAAGGATTAATTCCTGTTTTAATTAATGCCATTAAAGAGCAACAACATGAACTTAATAAGTTAAAAGCTGTGGAATCTGAGTTAGCATTGTACAAGAAAAAGTTCTTAGAATTGGAAAATAGAATTTCTAAAATAGAGAAATAATTAACGTGTTTTAATATCACAAAAAAAAGCCTCAAACGAGGCTTTTTTTAGTTTAATGTTTTAAAGTTTTTTACGGTGTAAACAGCACCAACTTTTGATACGGTTTCAGAAATTAAAGCTTCGTTTATTAAGGTAGGATCAAACTCTATGGTAGCTAAAGTTTTTTCAAAGTCTACAGTTACAGCCTTTACGCCATTGGTATTTGCTAATTTATTTTCAATGGTTTTAGCACACCCCATAGCACAGGTCATACCTTCAATGTTAAACTCACTTTTAGTATATGAGGCATTGGTGTTTTTATTCTCAATATTTTTGTCATTAGTAGTGTTTTCAGTGGCGACTGTTATGACTTTAGGCTGGGGTTGTTTACAAGCAGAAATTGTAAATAATATTAATAGGGTTAAAACCGTTTTTAAAGCATTCATAATTTAAAAAATTAGAAGACAAAGATAATTATTATTCCAATATTGAATTGCGGAAGCAATTATATATTTGATATAATTTCTCACCTTTGCAAAAAAAAGTTGTGAATAACAATAAGTGGATTCTTCTCGTTATACTATCACTAATATGGGGTAGTTCTTTTATATTGATTAAGAAGTCTTTGTTAGGGTTTAGTCCACTTCAGCTTGGTGCATTACGCACTGTTTTAACTGCTGTAATTTTGATTACGGCAGGTTTTAAAGGACTGAAAGAAATTCCTATTCATAAATGGAAATGGATTGCAATCACAGGTTTTGTAGGGTCTTTTTTTCCTGCGTTTTTCTTTGCAATTGCAGAGACTCAAATAGATAGTTCTGTTACGGCTATCATAAATTCAATGGTACCCTTGTATACTATTTTATTGGGTCTCATCATTTTTGGAATTCAATCTAGTAAACGGCAATTGTATGGCGTTTTAGTGGGGTTTACGGGTACTGCTTTACTCATATTAAAAGGGGCGTCATTAAATCCTAACCAAAATTATTTTTATGCGGGATTTATAATAATATCTTCTCTAATGTATGCAGCTAATATTAATATGATAAAAAAGTATTTGCAAGATGTAAAGCCTTTAACCATTGCATCTGGTAACTACGTCGTTATTGCACTACCTGCTTTGATAGTATTGTATGCTTCAGATTTTTTTTCAAGTTCAGTTTTAGAGCATACTAACTTTTGGCCATCGTTTGGCTATATAAGTTTACTAGCCATTTTTGGCACGGCCTTATCCAAAGTATTTTTTAACAGATTGGTACAGATTTCATCACCTGTATTTGCTTCTTCTGTAGCGTATTTAATTCCTTTAGTATCCGTTTTTTGGGGGGTAATAGATGGTGAAAAGTTTAGTTTTCTCCAGTTTTTAGCCGCTTTTATAATTTTAATTGGCGTTTATTTATCTCAAAGAAGGTCATAAAAAAACCCAAGATAATATCTTGGGTTTAGTATGCTTTTCAGGATAAGACTACTCAAAATCGTTCGCTGTTAAATTTGAATTGACTTCAACTTTTTCAGCTTTTAATTCAATATTCATTGGTCCCATTTTCATTTTCATATTGTAAGGAAATTTAACACCGTTTACAGCTTTATATTCACTGTAGTCAACAGGCTGTTCCATTACATTTCCGTTAGGAGCGTTTGTTGTAGTTAATTTTCTAACTTTTAATCCCGTTTCTACATCATAATAGTTAGTTTCGTTTTCGTTAACTTTTATTACGTATGCAGAGGAACCATTAACCTCTTCAATGCCAGACAATGTTCCGGTCTCAAGAATGCCAAATTCTTCAAAAGGCTGTGAGCTGTTTTTCATTTTAGTTAACTCATCTTCACCCATTGGCATTTTTTGCCCTTGTGCTTCTGTGTAACCAGCAGAACCATTAAACACTTGTTTTTGCATTACATTACCCATCATAGACATTTCCATTTTAAAGTTTTTAGGCTGCATTTGATAAGTTTTCATATTTAGAGCCATACCTTGGATCTCGGTATTATAGCTTGCTGTTACAGAAGCTACTTTTTTGGCATTTTCATAACCTCCAATGGCATTGAAATAGTTGTCAATTACAGATTTTACAGTAATATCTGCTGCAAGCGCTTTTTGCTTAGGTTTTTCAGTAGGATCGGCATACTTAGTGTAATAACTAATAGGGATTCCAGTTTTTGAAAGGTTTTCAAGAACTTCACTACCCTTACCAACAATTACAATTCTAGATTGATCCAGACTCATATACTTTTTGGCAGCTTGATTTACGTCCTCAACAGAAACATTATTAATATTTTCTAAATACTTAGAATAATAGTCTTCTGGTAAATTCTTTCTTTTTATGTTAAGCGCATAATTAGCAATAGTTTGAGGACGTTCTAAGGCCATTACAAAATTTCCAACGTATTTGGTTTTAGCATTTTTAAGCGTTACTTCATTTACAGGTTCTGTTCTAATACGTTTAATCTCTTTTAAGAATTCAACAACGGCACTATCCGTAACTGCATTTCTTACTTTAGCGCTAGCATTGAATCGAGACACACCATAACGGCTTGCTCTTAAACTTGAATAGGCTCCATAAGTATAAGCTTTATCTTCTCTAAGATTTTTGAAAAGGTAACCTTCTCCACCACCACCAAGGATGTTATTGGCCATTAGTGCGGCAAAATAATCTGGGCTATTTTGTTTTAGATCTACGTTGTTTGTTACAGATATACTAGATTGTGTAGCATTAGGCATATCCACAAAATTAATTTCAGTAGCTGTTACGTTTGGAGTCAATTTTGGATCTTCAAGAGATGGTAGATTCTCAATTTTCTCCCATTTTCCAAAAAATTTCTTTAATTGTTTTTTGGCTGTTTTAACATCAATATCACCTATGACAACAATGTATGCATTGTTTGGTGCAAACCTTAATTTATAAAAGTCTTTTACGTCTTGAAAAGTTACATTGTTAACGGTTTCTTCGGAAACAAACTCACCAAATGCGTGATCTTTACCGTAAGCTAAAGCACTAACTACGCGACTAGAAGCAGCGTCAACACTTTTTTCATCGGCCTTTAAGCCTTCAATAAGTTTATCTTTTTCTTTAATAAATTCTTCTTCAGTTAATAGAGGATTCATGGTGGCATCTGCCATTAATTCAACGATACGATCGCTATATTTAACTAAACCACTACCAAAACCTCCACTAGATCCAAAATTTATATTCGCACCTAGAAAATCAACTTCTTCATTGAAATCTTCTTTTGAAATAGAAGTTGTACCGTTACCAAGCATGGAAGAAAGTAAACTAGCAACACCAGCTTTGTTCCCTTCAACGTATGGTTTATTATCAATACTTAATTGATATGAAACACGCGGAAGTTTATTGTTTTCTACAACTAAAACGGTAATTCCATTTTTTAATTTAAACTCGGTTGGCTTTTCCAAGTTTATTTCTGGTTCAGGACCAGGAGTTGGCATTTTAGAACGATCTATTTGAGCATTAGTTTGCAAAGTAAAAAATGCAAAACCAATAATAGCTATAAGTTTGATATGTATTGTTTTCATCTTAGTTTTCATCTTTTTTTGGTAAGTACTTGATTTCAACACGTTGATTAGGACTTAGGTATTTTTTAGCAACATCTCTAATTTCTTCTCTAGTAATAGAACTGTAAAGTTCCAATTGCGTATTAATTAAATTAGCATCGCCGTATAGTAAATGGTAAGTAGCAAGTGAGCTTGCTATACCTTCAACACTAGAATTAGAATTAACAAATCGGTTTTCAAATTGATTCATTAATTTTTCATAATCTCTTTCAGAAATTAACTCATTTTGCATTATAGCAATCTCTTCATCCATTTCTTCTAGTATAACATCTAACTCTACCTCTCCTTGAGGCAAAGCAAACAAGGCAAATATATTATAGTCTACTTGGCCTAAATTAACAGCAGCGACTTGTAAAGCCTGTTTTTGATCGTCAACAATTTTCTTGTATAATACAGAACTTTTACCACCACTTAAGTATGACGAAATCATATCTAACACATAAGAGTCTCTTGTAGCTTGCCCTGGCAATCTGTATGCGGCTATTATTGCAGGTATTTGAATATTAGGGTCGTAAGCATTAACTTTTTTAGTTTCTGTAATAGGTGCTTCTTGAGGGAAGTTTCTTGTGAACTTTGGCCTTGGTTTAACAGCTCCAAAATAATCCTCAATCATTTTTTTGGTTTCCGATTTATCAATGTCTCCAGCTACAATAAGAACGGCATTATTAGGACCGTAATATTTATTAAAATAGGCATTAAACTCATCTAAAGTGGCAGCATCTAAATGCTCCATTTTACCAATATTAGGATCATGATAAGGATGTTTGTCGAAAAGATTTTCACCAATAGTTTCTAAAAGTTTACCGTAAGGCGCGTCATAACTCTGGCGCTTCTCTTCTTTAACCACTTCATTTTGAGTATCAACTCCAATCTGATCAATTACAGGATGTAACATTCTTTCAGACTCCAGCCACAATCCAAGCTCTAGTTTGTTAGACGGGAAGATTTCATAGTAGTATGTTCTATCCTGAGAAGTATTGGCATTAAAGGTTCCTCCGTTAGCAGGAATAATTTTCATGAACTCCCCACGTTCAATGTTTTCAGATCCTTCGAAAAGGAGATGCTCAAAAAAATGGGCAAAGCCAGTACGGCTTCTATCTCCATCTTTTCCACCAACATTATACATCACAGAGGTAATCACAACAGGAGACGTATTGTCTTGATGTAAGATCACGTGTAGTCCATTTTCAAGGTCGTATTCTTCAAAATCAATTTTTTGGCCAAATGAAGCTGAGAGCGCTAAAGCCAAAATGCAAAATGTAAATAATCTTTTTTTCATTTTTAAATTAGAATTAACAATAGGTTTTAAAAGCAGTCATGCTATGAGTAAAATTATCATATGTTTTGTTACAATTTTATGCATAAAACTTACTAATAGTATTGCGAATTTAAGCGTTTTTAATGTGTTAAATAACGGATTTAGTCTTAAAACTATCCTAAAAGATAGATATCTTTTATTTTAATATGTAACTTACGTGTAATCAAATAAATGCGTATGAAAAATTTAATATTACCTATCCGTTTTGCAGTTGGTATCTGTGTATGTCTTATTTTTTACTTTTTAACTCTCTCAATATTTAATCTTCATACCAAACCCATATTTAGTCTTTTTAATTTTGTTATTACTGCTTTTGGTTTATTTGAGGTTGTTAGGGTATATAAAGAACAAAATGGACCAGACTTCTCCTTTTTGAATGCGTTTTCGGTAAGCCTTATTACAGGATTTATATCTACCATCATGTTTACCTTTTTCTTCTTGTTTTATGCAACTGAAATATCGCCTATGTTTTTAAATAATTTACTAAGTGTTTTTAAAGGAGACTACAACGTGGGAATTGGTATTGTTTGCTTTGTAGTTGCTGTCATGGGATTTGCCACAACTATTGTTTTAAGCTTGGCATTCATGCAGCTTTTCAAAAAGAGTTACAATATTCCAGCTTATCAGTAAAAGCATTTGTTTTTTAATTATTTAGCCTTATATTTGCGCTCATTTTATAATAATTAATAAAAACGTTACGCTATGTACGCAATTGTAGAGATAGCAGGGCATCAATTCAAAGTTGAAAAAGACCAAAAAGTTTTTGTTAACCGTCTAGCAACAGAAGAAGGAAAGAAAGTATCTTTCGATAATGTTCTTTTGTTAAGTGATGGTAGCAATGTAACTGTAGGCGCCCCAGCTGTAGACGGAGCTCAAGTTGAAGCTAAAGTCGTTAAACACCTTAAAGGTGATAAAGTTGTTGTTTTCAAGAAGAAAAGACGTAAGGGATACCGTGTTAAGAATGGTCACCGACAATCTTTAACTGAAATTGTAATTCAATCAATTTCTGCTTCAGGAACTACAAAAACTAAAAAAACTAAAGCTGAACCTGCTAAGAAAACTGTTAAAACTGAAGAATCTAAAGATTTATCTAGTATGACGGTAGCAGAATTAAGAGAGTTAGCAAAAGCTAAAGAGATTTCAGGATTTTCTTCAATGAAAAAAGCTGAACTAATCGCTGCATTAAGTTAAACAAAATAAAATCGAAATAAAATGGCACACAAAAAAGGAGTCGGTAGTTCGAAAAACGGTAGAGAATCAGAATCGAAACGTTTAGGCGTTAAGATTTTTGGAGGTCAAGCAGCAATAGCTGGTAACATTATCGTTAGACAAAGAGGAACAGCTCACAATCCAGGTGAGAATGTATATGCTGGTAAAGATCACACTTTACACGCTAAGGTTGACGGAATTGTTAAGTTTGAAAAGAAAAGAAACAACAAATCTTATGTGTCTGTTGTACCTTTTGAAGCTTAATTCAATTATATATTAAATAAAAAAAGCCTGTTTTTGAAATCAGGCTTTTTTTTATTACAATAAACTTTATCCCTTTAAACTCGCTTTGATGAATTCTGAATTCATTCTGGCAATATTTTCTAATGAAATACCTTTAGGGCATTCAACTTCACAAGCACCAGTATTGGTACAATTACCAAACCCTTCTTCATCCATTTGTTTTACCATGTTTAATACCCTATCTGTAGCCTCTACTTGTCCTTGAGGCAACAATGCATATTGAGAGACTTTTGCACCAACAAATAACATTGCTGAAGAGTTTTTACATGAAGCAACACAGGCTCCACACCCAATACAAGTAGCAGCATCAAAAGCACTATCAGCATCGTGTTTGTTTACAGGAATTGCATTAGCATCTATGGTATTACCTGACGTATTTACAGAAATAAACCCACCGGCATGTTGAATACGGTCAAAGGCACTTCTATCAACAACTAAATCTTTTATTACAGGAAAAGCAGAAGCTCTAAAAGGTTCAATAAAAATAGTATCACCATCATTGAACATTCTCATATGAAGTTGACAGGTTGTAACTCCTCTGTCTGGGCCGTGGGCTTCTCCATTAATATACAAAGAACAAGATCCGCAGATGCCCTCTCTACAATCGTGATCAAAAGCCACAGGTTCATCTCCTTTCGATATGAGTTGATCATTCAATACATCTAACATTTCAAGGAAAGACATATCAGGAGAAACATCACTGATTTTATAATCTACAATAGCGCCTGTATCATTTGCATTCTTTTGACGCCAAATTTTAAGTGTTAAATTCATAGCTTTCCTTTAATTATTTGTAACTACGTTCTTTTACTTCAATGTTTTCGTATTCTAATTCTTCTTTATGAAGCACTGCATCGCTAGGTTCACCTTTGTATTCCCATGCTGATACATATTGGAATTTAGCATCTCTTAATGCTTCCCCTTCTTTAGTTTGGAATTCTTCTCTGAAATGGCCTCCACAAGATTCCTCACGTTGAAGCGCATCTTTGGCGAAAAGTTCTCCTAATTCTAGGAAATCTGCAACACGCCCAGCTTTTGCAAGCTCTTCATTGAATTCATTTTGAGAACCTGGGACTCTTACGTTTTTATAGAAATCTTCCCTCAATGCTTTTATTTCCTGAATAGCTTCTTCTAAACCTTCTTTATTTCTAGCCATACCAACTTTATTCCACATAATCTTCCCAAGTTTTCTGTGGAAATAATCTACAGGTTGCTGTCCATCATTGTTAACGAATTTATTCAAGCTGTCCTTAACTTGTTGTTCTGCAGCTTCAAATTCTGGAGAATCTGTACTTAAAGCTCCAGTTCTAATATCATTTGAAAGGTAATCACCAATAGTGTATGGTAACACAAAATAACCATCGGCAAGTCCTTGCATTAGAGCAGATGCACCAAGTCTGTTTGCTCCATGATCTGAGAAATTTGCTTCCCCAATGGCAAATAGACCAGGAACATTTGTCATTAAATTATAATCTACCCAAAGTCCACCCATAGTGTAGTGAACGGCTGGATAAATCATCATAGGAGTTTCATATGGGTTTTCATCTACAATTTTCTCATACATTTGAAAAAGATTCCCATATTTATTTTTAACAATTTCGGTACCAAGCTCATTTACTAATTTACTGTCATTCTCATCCAGTCCTTTAACATGGGCTTGTTCTTTCCCATAGCGTTCAATTGCTGCTGCAAAATCTAAGTAAACAGCTTCACCTGTTTTGTTAATGCCGTAACCAGCATCACAACGTTCTTTTGCAGCTCTAGATGCTACATCTCTTGGGACTAAGTTTCCAAAAGCAGGGTAACGTCTTTCTAAATAGTAATCTCGATCCTCTTCAGCAATCTGAGTTGGTTTTAAATTACCTTCACGAATAGCTTTTACATCTTCAAGATTTTTAGGAACCCAAATACGCCCATCATTTCTTAAAGATTCTGACATCAGCGTTAATTTAGATTGATGGTCTCCAGAAACAGGAATACATGTAGGATGTATTTGAGTGTAACAAGGGTTTGCAAAGTAAGCCCCCTTTTTATGTGCTTTCCATGCTGCAGTCACATTACTCCCCATGGCATTCGTTGATAAGAAAAACACATTGCCATATCCACCAGTACCTAAAACAACTGCATGAGCGGAATGTCTTTCAATTTCACCAGTGACTAGGTTACGAGCTATAATACCTCTTGCTTTCCCATCAACAATAACAACATCTAGCATTTCATGCCTATTGTACATTTTGATTTTACCTCTACCAATTTGTCTATTCATTGCTGAGTAGGCTCCAAGAAGTAACTGCTGTCCTGTTTGACCTTTGGCATAAAAAGTTCTTGAAACGAGCACACCTCCGAAAGAGCGGTTGTCAAGTAATCCTCCGTATTCACGAGCAAATGGTACACCTTGTGCAACACATTGATCAATAATATTAGTTGAGACTTCAGCCAAACGATACACGTTAGCTTCTCTAGATCTATAATCTCCACCTTTTACGGTATCGTAAAATAATCTATAAGTAGAATCGCCATCTCCTTGATAGTTTTTTGCTGCATTGATTCCCCCTTGAGCTGCAATAGAGTGTGCTCTTCTTGGCGAATCCTGAAAGCAAAATGCCTTAACATTATAACCTAATTCTGCTAGGGTTGCAGCTGCAGATCCACCTGCTAATCCAGTTCCTACTACAATCACATCTATGTTTCTTTTGTTAGCAGGATTAACAAGGTTAATAGAGTTTTTATGATTAGTCCACTTCTCTGAAAGTGGTCCTTTTGGTATTTTATTATCTAAAGCCATATTCTTTTGAAGTGTTGTATTAATGATTTACAAAATGGTGAAAAAGTGCTACAAAAACGAATCCTAAAGGAATGCCAATAGCATAAAATTTCCCAAAACTTTTTAGGCCTCTAGTATATTTGTTGTTTTGACCAACCGACTGAAATGCAGAATTAAAGCCATGTAAAAGATGAAGTGCAAGGAATATAAATGCAACAACATAGGCTCCAACACGCAGAGGGTTTTCAAATTTATGAACTAGCTCCTCAAAGTATCTGAATTCTCCATTAGCCAATAATCCTGAAGAGTCACCAATTATGTATTTTGTGTTTAATTCTGGAATCCAAAAATCAATAAAGTGAAGTAACATAAATGCCAGAATAGCAAGACCACTGTAGATCATGTTTCTAGACACCCAACTTGAGTTTGCTGATCCATTGTCCTTAGCATATTTTATAGATGTAGCTTTTTTGTTTTTTAACTCTAAAATAAATCCCATAACAAAGTGAAAAATAACACCAAAGATTAAAATGGGTTGTAGTGCAAATTGTACTACAGGATTAGTTCCCATAAAATGAGATAGTTCATTGAAAAGGTCGGGGCTAAAAACAGAAGTTATATTGATAGCAAAGTGCTGCAATAAGAAAAACATTAAAAACATAGCTGAGAGCGCCATAGCGAGTTTTCTTCCTATTGAAGAATTTAAAATTCCGTTCATTTAATTTTTATTAAAAATTTCAAGCAAAGGTAACCTACAGCGCTTATTTTAGCAATGCCACTTTAGGATATTCACTTATTTAGAATCATTAAAGATAAAAGGGTTTTGATTGTATAATTTGTAGTTAATTTATTTCAAAAAACACGTCACTATTTAGAGTAGAAAACAAATAAGTTCCTGGTTCTAAATATGTTTTTCCATTTTTAGCAATTTTTATTTCAGTTTGATTTTTCTTTTTTGAATTTATGTTTCTTGTTAAGTCATATTTAACTTCGTTAAAACCTTTATAAACAGTTTGAGTAAAGTTGAATAGAGTACCTTTTTTATTTTCCTCAGTTACTTTAAAATTTAAGGTTTGATCCTTTGGACTATAAATTATAAAATTCACTTCAGGGGTATTAGGTTTTTGCCAATGACTCCATGAGTTACCCCAGTTTTTAGAGTGTTTAACTGGGTTAATTTTAAATATTTTTTCTCCTTTTTGATTGGTATCAAAATTTTGCAATGCACTAATATTTAATTTGTAAATACTTCGTCCGTGCGTGGCAATTATCAAATCTTTTTCTACTGGTTGAATAACAAGATCATGAACTGCTACATTTGGCATTTTTTGGTCTATACTTTGCCAGTTTTGGCCAAAATTAAATGATGCGTACAATCCATTATCAGTACCACAAAACAATAAAGATTCATCAATAGAGTCCTCAATAATGGTATTTACCGGTGCATTTGGTAAATTGTTGTTAATTCTATTCCAGGTTTCTCCGAAGTCTTCAGATACATAAATATAGGATTCAAAATGATCCCATCGATACCCATTAAGGCAGGCATAAATTCTAGAAGGTTTGTGTTTTGAAGCTATAACTTTTGAAACCCAAAGGTCTTTGGGTAACGAACTACTTATTTCTTTCCAAGAGACTCCAGAGTCTTTGGTAAGATGGATTAAACCATCATCTGAGCCAGTTACTATAACTCCAAATTTCAACGGGCTTTCACTAATACAACTTATGGTCCCATATGGCACATTACCTTTCAAGGTGTCTTTAGTAAGGTCATTACTGATCGTTTCCCAATGGTCTCCTTGATCGAAGGAACGATGCAATTTATTTGAACCTAGATAAAGAATGTCTTGATTATGGGATGATAGCAATATAGGTGTTTGCCAATTGAATCTTAGTGGCGCTTCCCCTAGTTTATGCTTTGGTTTGATACTAGTTCTTTTATTATTATCAAGATCTAATCTATAATAATTCCCAAATTGGTAGCCCGTTATAATTGTACCGGGATTTCTATTATCAATTTGTATTTGCATTCCATCCCCGCCCATGATACTTGTCCAAGGGTGTCTTCCATTTTGTTCCCAGGCTTTATTTTCAATAGTATTTTTTTTAGCCATCCAAACACCATTGTCTTGAAGGCCACCATAAACATTGTAAGGTGTTTTTAGATCCACATTAATAGTATAAAATTGTCCAACCTTAGGTTGATTCAATTTTTGCCAATGTTCTCCTCCATCGAAAGACATATTTATTCCGCCATCATTACCATTTATAATGTGATTACTATCATTAGGATTTACCCACAGCACATGGTGATCAGCATGAACGTTTTCTTTATTGATAGCATTAAAGGTTTTACCACTGTCAGTAGACTTTAATAAAGGTACACCCATAACATAGATTATATTTTCATTTGAAGGATCAACTGTAATTTCACCAAAATAATAGCCGTAATTGTAATAAGTGTCATTAATAAAGTCTTGATTAGTTTTTTGCCAACTATTACCTCCATCGGAACTCTTATAAACCTCAGCACCAATTACAGGGGTGTCAAAAAGCTCAGCATTAGCTTCGTTTAAATAGGTATATAAATCTGAAGGGTTAATTTCTTCTTTGGAAACTAAATCTTTGATTGATTTGGCATCGTATTTTTTTTCAAAGTTATTAGCAGTTAGAAATGAATTAAGCTTTGAAGTATCAATTTTAAGGAGTTGTTCTTTAGTTATTTTTTTAAAATCTTCTTTTTTAAGCTCTTCTTTTACTTCTTTCTTTTTAGGTCTTCTATTTTGGTTATCAACTACGGCGTAAATTATATTTTGGTTGAATACACTCAATCCAATTCTTCCCACGCTAGTATTAGAAGGAAAACCGTTTTTTTCATTTGTGATTCTAACCCATGAATTTCCAAAATCAATACTTTTATAAATGGCTGACTCGTTTCCGTTTTCAACAAAATCCCAGGCTTTTCTGTCTTTTTTCCACGAAGACGCAAAAAGAATATTAGGATTGTCTGGGCTTACTTTTATGTCAATTATTCCCGTTGAGTCATCAATAAATAGTGTGTTAGTCCAAGAAGCTCCATTATCTGTGGATTTAAAAATACCTCTTTGCTTACTGTTTGAATACAAGTGCCCTGTTGATCCAATAATTACTTCATTAGCGTTTTGTGGGTTAATAATTATTTTACCGATGTGATGGGAGTCATTTAGGCCAGAATTTATCCATGTTTTTCCTAGATCAGTACTTTTTAAAATTCCAGTTCCAGAATAAGAAGATCTGGAGGAATTATGTTCTCCTGTGCCAACCCAAATGACCTGGTTCTTCCAATCAACTTCAATATCTCCAATGTTAATAGTTTCAGCATTATCCATAACGGGTTTAAATGACGTGCCATTGTTATTAGTGTACCATAACCCCCCACTAGCATAGGCAACATAAAATTCCTTAGTTGATTTGGGGTTTACATCAATAGCCGTAACTCGACCACTCATAATTGAAGGACCAATATTTTTTACACTCAAGTTTTTTAATAATGAGCTTTTTTTCATTTCTAGTTTTTCTTGTAAATATCTTTTTAATTCTAATTCTGTAGTGGCTTTAACTTGTGCCATTGAATTGAAAATTGAGATGATAAATACAAGTTGCGATAAGATAAAAAAACGTATCATTGTTAAATTGTTTTAATTTGTAGATCTGTGGTCACAAATTAGTGAAACATATCGACTTCTTAAATTTATGCATTATGAAATATGATAGAATTCCTAATGAGTTATTTATAAAAAACAGAAAGAATTTCACAGCTTCTATGAAGCCCTCTAGCATAGCAGTCTTTAATTCTAATGACATTTATCCCATAAGTGCTGACAGTACATTGCCGTTTGAACAACATCGCGATATATTTTATTTAAGTGGCGTTGATCAAGAAGAGAGTATTTTGGTCTTATTTCCAGATTGTCCTGTTGAGAAGCACAGAGAAGTTTTGTTTTTAAAAGAAACTAACGACCATATTGCTATTTGGGAGGGCGCTAAATTGACAAAGCAAGCTGCATATGAAACTTCTGGAATTAAAACAGTTTATTGGCTGAAAGACATGGAAAAAATCATGTTTGAATTAATGACACAATGTGATACAGTTTATATTAATACAAATGAACATTACAGAGCTAATGTCGAAACTGAAACTCGTGAAGCAAGGTATGTAAAATGGTTAACAGCTAAATATCCAGCACATAAAACAGAAAAAAGCAATCCTATTTTACAAAGATTACGCTCAGTAAAAGATCAAATTGAAATAGATTTAATTCAAAATGCATGTAATATTACAGACAAAGGATTTAGAAGAGTTCTTGGATTTGTAAAGCCAGGTGTTTGGGAGTATAACATAGAAGCAGAATTTATTCATGAATTTTTAAACAATAAATCTAAAGGATTTGCGTACACTCCAATCATAGCTTCTGGGAATAATGCTAATGTGCTTCATTATATTGAAAACAACAAACAGTGTAAGGCCGGTGATTTAATTTTGTTTGATGTTGCAGCAGAGTATGCAAATTACTCAAGTGACATGTCTAGAACCATTCCTGTTTCTGGGCGTTTTACGAAAAGACAAAAGGCAGTATATGAAGCTGTAAATCATGTTAAAAAAGAAGCAACAAAATTACTTGTTCCTGGTGTTTTATGGACTGATTACCATATTGAAGTTGGTAAGATTATGACAGATCAGTTAGTTAAATTAAAACTTTTAGATAAATCCGACATACAAAATGAAAATCCAGACTGGCCTGCATACAAAAAGTATTTTATGCATGGAACATCTCATCATTTAGGATTAGATACTCATGACTATGGATTAATTCACGAGCCTATTACATCTAATATGGTATTTACTGTTGAGCCAGGAATTTACATTCCAGAGGAAGGGTTTGGGATTCGGTTAGAGGATAATGTAGTTGTTCTGGAGCAAGGAGAACCTCTGAATCTGATGGAAAATATTCCAATAGAAGCGGAAGAAATAGAAGATCTTATGAATTCATAATCTATGGTTTATAATTATAAAGGAATTGATGTCTTTTATAAAGATTTTGGTGAGGGAGATGTTTCTGTTTTTTTGCATGGTTACATGGAAGAACATTCTATTTGGGACGAGCTTTGTAAAAAAATAGCTCATAAAAACAGGTGTATTATAATAGATTTATTTGGACATGGTAAAACCCAATCTTTTGCCTATGTCCATACCATGGAAGAAATGGCACTTATGGTTACAAATCTTATTGATTATTTAGGAATTAAACAATACAAAGTTTTTGGCCATTCAATGGGAGGTTATGTAGCTTTGGCCATGATTGAGATTACTACTCCCAAAATGACCCATATCTGTTTGATTAATTCTACACCTCACCCAGATAGTTTAGACCGAATAAATAATAGAAATAGAGCAATTTTAGCTATAAAGAAAAGTAAAGATGTTTTTATTTCAATGGCAGTTTCAAATTTGTTTTCTTTTGAAAGCAGAACTTTATTTGAAAATGAGATAAATAAAATAAAGCTAAAAGCTTCATCTACTACCTTACAAGGATTAATTGCAGCACAAGAGGGGATGAAATTAAGAAAATCCAGATTAGATACATTGTTGGCTTTCAAAGGGGAAAAGTTAGTTGTCTTAGGTACTAATGATCCCGTTTTAAATGTATTAGATGTTGCTAAAGGTATTCCCAAGAATGAAATTGATATTAAAATTTTAAAAGGAGGCCATATGTTATTTGTTGAAAATAAAAGCGATTTAACAAAAGAAGTAGTGTATTTTATCGATAAATAATAACTTTTAATCTATTTTTTCGCATTTTTTCTTATTTTAGTAGAAAATCTACTTCTACATGAGTTCTTCAATAGTTTTTTTAAATCCTCTAAAGGTTTATTGTATGGTTTTTGGTCATTCATACAAAATTTCTAAACATGTCACAGATCATATTAAAGAGTATAAGTGTGAGCGATGTTCAGAATCTTTTACAACAAGTCTTGAAGGCGGGATAATTAAATTAACACCTAAGTTTAAAGACATTAATTCTGTTTTAGAGCACCTTCACAATAGAAAAAAAGCAGATCAAATAGCTAAGCTAGGTGGTGTAAAACTACAAGAAGTAAAGGGTATCAAAGTCAATCCAAAAAACCTTTTAAAAACGGAATCACTTCAAAATTTAAATGAATCTAAAGTTATTAGTATAGCTCCAGACTAATCATTCATTTTGAAGTGAATTCCATCCTTTTGCTATTAATGGAATGGCAGAATTATCTCTTGTTATTAAATTCATTCCCCGATTAGCTTCTGTAATATAACCAATGACTGTAAGATTTGGGTTAGCCTTTATTTTGGGATAGTCCTCTTGAGAAATAGTCATTAAAAGTTCATAATCTTCTCCACCGTTTAAGGCAACTGTGGTACTATCTATTTTAAATTCTTCACAAGTGGATATAACCTGAGGGTCTAGTGGAATTTTATTTTCATAAAGTTCAATACCGACATTACTTTGTTTACATAGGTGAATGGCCTCAGAGGACAAACCATCGCTGATATCAATCATAGAAGAAGGTTTAACATCTAAGTCTTCAAGTAGTTTTACAATATCTTTTCTAGCTTCTGGTTTTAATTGCCGTTCTACAATGTAAGCATATGGATTTAAGTCAGGTTGGTTGTTGGGGTTGACCTTAAAAACTTCGTTTTCTCTTTCAAGAATTTGTAATCCCAAATATGCCCCACCAATATCACCTGAAACCACTACAAGATCATTAGGTTGTGCTCCATTTCTGTAAACAATTTTGTCGTCATTTGCATGACCTATAGCTGTTATGGAGATAATAAGGCCTTTGTTGGATGATGTTGTATCTCCGCCTATAACATCAATATTATAAATTTTAGCAGCAGTTTCAATACCCGAGTATAGTTCATCTAACGCTTCTAGTGGAAAACGATTTGACACAGCAATAGAAACTGTAATTTGAGTCGCCGAAGCATTCATGGCATAGATATCAGATAAATTTACCATTACAGCTTTGTATCCCAAATGTTTTAGAGGGACATAGTTTAAATCAAAGTGCACATTTTCAACTAACAAGTCAGTTGAAATTAGTGTTTTATTATTCTTAAAATCAAGAACTGCTGCGTCATCTCCAATAGACTTAATTGTAGAGCTGTTTTTTATCTTAAAATTTTTAGTGAGGTGATCTATAAGACCAAATTCTCCTAGAGTTTCAATTGCTGTTTTGGAAGGGTTTTTATCTTCTATCATGCGGCAAATTTAACAAATATTGTTAAAGACTATTTATTAAACGATTATAGTTTGAGAATATGATTGAAATCCTCTATATTATTATAAATCAATATAATGTTTTGTATGGCTAATAAAATAGACATAAGTTGTATATTTGCACTGATTTTAGAGTAAACAATTTCAATATGATTAAAGTTTCCGAAAATGCAAAAACGAAAATTATTCAACTTATGGAAGAAGACGGTTTTGATTTGGCATCATCTTTTGTTAGAGTTGGTGTTAAAAGCGGAGGCTGTTCAGGGTTGTCATATGATTTGAAATTTGATGATTTGGAACAAGAAGGCGATAAAGTTTTTGAGGATAATGGTGTAAGAGTTGTTGTAGATAAAAAAAGTTTCCTCTATTTGGTTGGAACAACACTTGAATACTCAGGTGGTTTAAATGGTACTGGTTTTGTGTTCAACAATCCAAACGCTAATAGGACTTGCGGGTGTGGTGAGAGTTTCTCACTATAATTAACAATATTGATCAAGAATGAGTAAGTATACAGAAGACGATTTAAGAGAAGAGTTAAAAACTAAAGAATATGAGTATGGTTTTTATACAGATATTGAGTCTGAGACCTTCCCGGTTGGATTAAATGAAGATATTGTTAGAGCTATTTCTAAGAAGAAAGAAGAACCGGAGTGGATGACATCATGGCGAATTGATGCTTTTAATATTTGGAAAGATATGGTCGAGCCAGATTGGGCTAATGTCAATTATGAAAAACCAAACTTTCAAGATATTTCATATTACTCTGCGCCAAATAGTAAACCTAAATACGAAAGTTTGGATGAGGTAGATCCTGAGTTGTTAGCCACCTTTGAAAAGTTAGGAATTTCTTTAGATGAACAAAAGAAATTAACTGGTGTGGCTATGGATGTAGTAGTCGATTCTGTTTCTGTGGCTACAACCTTTAAAGAAACGCTCGCAGAAAAAGGAATTATATTTTGCTCCATTAGTGAAGCCATTAAGGAACATCCAGAATTAGTTAGAAAATATATTGGTACAGTAGTTCCAAAAACAGATAATTTTTATGCAGCATTAAATAGTGCTGTGTTTAGTGATGGCAGTTTTTGTTATATCCCTAAGGGTGTTAGATGTCCCATGGAACTATCTACTTATTTCAGAATTAATCAAGCTGGGACTGGTCAATTTGAGAGAACGTTAGTTATCGCAGACGAGTCAAGTTATGTGAGTTATCTAGAAGGATGTACTGCGCCATCAAGAGATGAAAATCAATTACACGCCGCAGTAGTAGAATTGATTGCTTTAGATCATGCTGAGATTAAATATTCAACAGTTCAAAATTGGTTTCCTGGAAATGCAGAAGGAGTAGGAGGTGTTTTTAATTTTGTAACTAAAAGAGGGCTTTGTGAAACAAATGCTAAGATTTCATGGACTCAAGTCGAGACAGGTAGTGCTGTAACATGGAAATATCCTTCTTGTGTTTTGAAAGGAGATAATTCAATAGGTGAATTTTATTCCATAGCTGTAACCAATAATTTTCAGCAGGCTGATACCGGTACAAAAATGATTCATCTTGGAAAGAATACTAAATCTACTATAATTAGTAAAGGGATTTCTGCTGGGAAGTCTCAAAATAGTTATAGAGGTCTAGTTCAAATTAACTCAAGAGCTGAAAATGCAAGAAACTTTTCACAATGTGATAGCTTACTTATGGGGAATGAGTGTGGTGCTCATACATTCCCTTACATTGAAGCTAAGAATAAGTCGGCTCAAATAGAACATGAAGCGACTACCAGTAAAATTGGAGAGGATCAAATCTTTTATTGTAATCAAAGAGGAATTGATACCGAAAAAGCTATTGCTTTAATTGTTAATGGCTTTAGTAAAGATGTTCTAAATAAACTCCCAATGGAGTTTGCGGTTGAAGCTCAAAAATTATTAGAAATTAGTCTTGAAGGTTCAGTAGGATAGAAATGAAAAAAGTTCATATCATTTTTACAGCGGTTGCTTTCTTTTTTTGTTCTTGTATTGAGAAAAAAGAAAAGACTATTGTTGACGAAAAAAATTTAGAAAAGAGTGTTGTCAAATTTCAAAAACTTAAAGGAAATTATCTATTTGTAAATGATTTAGAAAAAGGACCAGCTGCTGTTTTACAACTTAATGATGAAATTTATGGAGTAGAAATAGACAGTATGACTCTTAAACTCAATGATATAGTTGGGCCTTTAAAACAGAATGAAACTGATATGGTACTGGTGACATTATCTGGGCAAATAAAGAATAAGCCTGATAATGAAGAGGGATGGCCATTACGGTTTAAAATAAATGAAATAGTTGATGTGTCGCTTGAAGCAAACGATTCAAGCGTTATTAAAATAGGAAAATAACAATATGTTAAAGATTAATAATTTACACGCAAGTGTCGAGGATAAGGAAATTCTTAAAGGAGTAAATCTTGAGGTCAAACCTGGCGAAGTTCACGCTATCATGGGTCCTAATGGTTCAGGGAAAAGTACACTTTCTTCAGTAATAGCAGGTAAAGAAGAGTATGAAGTTAGTGAGGGTGAAATTCTTTTTGAGAATGAAAATATTGATGAACTTTCTGCAGAGGAAAGAGCACATAAAGGGGTGTTTTTATCATTCCAATATCCTGTTGAAATTCCTGGTGTTTCTGTGACTAATTTCATGAAGACTGCAATTAACGAGTCAAGAAAAGCTAAAGGGCTTGATGAAATGCCTGCTAAAGATATGCTGAAGCTGATAAAAGAAAAGTCGGAACTATTAGAAATTGATAGAAAATTTTTATCTAGATCACTAAATGAGGGTTTTTCTGGTGGTGAAAAAAAGCGTAATGAAATTTTTCAAATGGCCATGTTAGAACCTAAGCTTGCTATTTTAGACGAAACGGACTCTGGTTTAGATATTGATGCTCTAAGAATTGTTGCAAATGGGGTTAATAAATTAAAGAACGAAAATAATGCTGTTGTTGTTATAACGCACTATCAACGTTTATTAGATCATATTGTTCCAGATTTTGTTCATGTACTTTACAATGGTAAAATTGTAAAATCCGGAACTAAAGAACTTGCTTTTGAGCTTGAAGAAAAAGGATACGATTGGATAAAAGAAGAAGTAAATAAATAATTTGAAATTCCCTTATGAGTTTAAAAGACAAATTAGTGACTTCTTTCCTGGCTTTTGAAAATCAAACAGACATCGACTCTCCTATTCATGAAATTAGAGTTGAGGCTATAAAAGAATTTGAAGAAAAAGGGTTTCCATCAAAAAAAGAAGAGTCATGGAAGTACACATCCCTTAATTCAGTTACTAAGGAGGACTATTCGGTATTTCCAAAGAAAGAATATGCTCTAGAATATAAAGATGTAAAGCCTTATTTAATTCATGATATTGAATCGTACAAAATTATTTTTATTGATGGGAAGTATTCTTCTCATCTTTCAGAGACCACTCATGATAAAATAGATGTATGTATACTTTCTTCTGCACTTGCTAAGGCAAAGTATAATGATAGAGTGATGTCTTATTTCAATAAGATTACAAATAAGGATAGTTTAACATCACTAAATACAGCTTTTTCATCAGAGGGTGCATTTATTCATATTCCTAAAGGAACAGTAGTTGAAAAACCAATTCAAATTATCAATTTTGTAACGGGTCATGAATCTGCTTTGATGCTTCAGCCTAGGAACCTGATTATTGTAGATGATAATGCCCAATTGCAAGTTATTGAGCGTCATCAAAGTTTAACAGATAATGCCGTTTTAACTAATGTTGTTTCTGAGGTTTTTGCGGGAAATAACGCTGTTATTGATTGGTATAAGATTCAAAATGATAAACAAAATGCTTCATTGATAGACCATACTTTCATTGATCAAAAAAGAGATAGTAATTGTAGTGTTCACACCTTCACTTTTGGAGGTAAATTAGTTAGAAATAATCTCAATTTTTTCCAAAATGGAACTCATGTAGAATCTACCCTAAAAGGGGTAACTATCATAGGAGAAAAGCAACACGTTGATCATAATACGTTAGTTCATCATATTGAGCCTAATTGCGAAAGTCATCAAGACTATAAAGGTATTTTTAATGACAGGTCTACGGGGGTTTTTAATGGCAAGGTTGTAGTAGAAAAAGAAGCCCAAAAAACTAATGCGTTTCAGGCTAACAATAATATACTTATTAGTGATAAAGCCACGGTTAATACAAAGCCACAGTTAGAAATTTTTGCTGATGATGTTAAGTGCTCTCACGGCTGTACTATTGGCCAATTAGACGAAAATGCCCTTTTTTATATGCAATCCAGAGGAATTCCAGTCAAAGAAGCAAAGGCATTACTTATGTATGCATTTGCAAACAATGTATTAGAGAGTGTTAGAATTCCTGAGATAAAACAACGTGTGAAGTCACTAATAGCAAATAAGCTAGGTGTTAATATAGGTTTTGATTTATAAATTTTAAAATGAATACTAAAACATTAGATATAACGTCTGTTAGAAAAGATTTTCCAATTCTTGACAGGAAGGTAAATGGAAAACCTTTGGTGTATTTTGACAATGCCGCTACGGCTCAAACACCTAAACAGGTTATAGATGTTATAGTTGATTATTACAGTTTATATAATGCAAATATCCACAGGGGAGTTCATGCTTTAAGTCAAGAAGCAACTGACTTATACGAAGCTTCTAGACAAACGCTTCAAAGGCATTTTAATATAAAAGAAGCTTCAGAAGTTATTTTTACTTCAGGAACAACTCATGCAATTAATATTGTAGCTAGTGGATTCTCAACTATACTTTCAAGTGGTGATGAAATTATAGTTTCTGCTTTAGAGCATCATAGTAATATCGTACCATGGCAAATGTTATGTGAAAAGACAGGAGCAATATTGAAAGTACTCCCTATGAATGATCATGGAGAGTTAATTATTGATGCTTTCGACGATATATTATCAGACAAAACCCAGTTGGTTTTTGTTAATCACGTTTCTAATGCTTTAGGAACCATAAATCCTATTAAAGAAATTATTAGTAAAGCGCATGGTTTTGGAGCTGCTGTATTAATAGATGGAGCCCAAGCTTGTCCTCATATCAAACCTGACGTGCAAGCTTTAGACGTTGATTTTTATGTAGCTTCGGGGCATAAAATGTGTGGCCCTACTGGTGTTGGAATGCTCTATGGTAAAAGAGAGTGGTTGGAAAAGTTGCCTCCTTATCAAGGCGGAGGAGAAATGATTGCTGAAGTTACTTTTGAAAAAACAACTTACGCTGATTTACCTCATAAATTTGAAGCTGGAACGCCTAACATTTGTGGAGGGATTGCTTTTGGTGCTGCTGTTGATTACATGAATAGTATAGGTTTTGATTGCATCGCAGCATATGAACAAGAACTTTTGGATTATGCATCTGTTAAAATGAAAGCTATAGAAGGGTTAAAAATTTATGGAGATTCTACTCAAAAAGCATCTGTAATTTCATTTAATATTGAAGGTATTCATCCTTATGATTTAGGATCTATTCTAGATAAGCTTGGAATTGCAGTTAGAACGGGACAACATTGTGCACAGCCAATTATGGATTACTTCAAAATACCTGGAACAGTAAGAGCCTCCTTCGCATTTTATAATACGTTTGAAGAGATAGATGCTTTAATTTCAGGTATTGAAAAGGCTAAATTTATGCTTTTATAATCTCAAATAATCTTATTGTACTTAACAAGATATATGTTGTATTTTTGTTAAAAATGGAGTTATGACAATACAAGAAATTCAAGCAGAAATTGTGGATGAGTTTTCAATGTTTGATGACTGGGAAGAACGTTATCAATATATGATTGATTTGGGAAAAGATTTGCCATTAATTGAAGCGGCTTACAAAACCGATGAATTTATAATCAAAGGTTGTCAAAGTAAAGTTTGGGTTCATGCAGGTCTTGTTGAAGATAAAGTGGTTTTTACTGCAGACAGTGAGGCTATTATTACAAAAGGAATCATTGCAATTCTAATTAGAACATTTTCAAATCAAGTGCCATCAGACATTATTAGTGCTGATACTGAGTTCATAAATAAGATTGGATTAAAAGACCATTTATCTCCAACTCGTGCCAATGGTTTGGTGAGTATGATTAAACAATTAAAAATGTATGCTTTGGTATACCAAACACAATTAAATTAAAATGTCTGAAATTATTGATACAAACAAATTAGGCGAGGAAATAGTTGAAGTTTTAAAATCAATTTATGACCCTGAAATTCCTGTAGATATTTATGAGCTCGGCTTAATTTATGATGTTTTTGTAAACGAAGATTACGAGGTTAAAATTTTAATGACTTTAACTACTCCCAATTGTCCAGTAGCTGAGACTTTACCTTTAGAGGTTGAGGAAAAAGTTAAATCGATTGATTCTGTAAAAGACGCTGAGGTTGAAATTACTTTCGATCCACCATGGAGTCAAGATCTCATGAGCGAGGAAGCTAAGTTAGAATTGGGGATGCTTTAATTTAATGGCTGAAGAAATTAAAAATAGAGTTGCGGAGAGCAAGCTAGTAGTAATTGACCTTGAAGATTATTACCCAGAGGGTGAGCGCACTTTACTTGATATAAGTCCATGGCTCGTTGAAGGAATTATTTTAGTTGAAAAACAGTTTCGTGATGCTGTTAATACGTTCGATTGGAGTGTATATAAAAATAAATACGTCGCACTTTATTGTAAAACAGATGCTATTATTCCATCATGGGCGTTTAATTTAGTTGCCGCTCAACTTAATGGAATAAGTAAAAAAACTATAGTTGGAGACTTAAAATTACTGGAGACTATTATCTATGAGGAGGTTTTATCCTCAGTCAATTTTGACTTTGTCATGGCCAAACCTGTTATCATCAAAGGGTGTTCAAATAAACCAGTTCCAGAAACAGCATACATTTCTTTAGCAAATAAAATTCAAGATAAAGCCATTTCTATAATGTACGGCGAGGCTTGTTCTGCGGTTCCAATTATTAAAAACAAAAAGCGTTAGTGTTTTTGTTAGTACTTCTCAAGTGTATTATATTTGCACTCTCAAATTAATAAAAAGATGAAAAAAACTATTTTAGGGTTACTTGCGTTATGTTTATTTTCTGTAAGTATTTATGCTCAAGAGGCATCAGATGATAAAGAAAAAGAAGGTTGGACAACTGTTGGAACTTTTACTTTTCTTTTAAATCAATCGGGATTTAGTAATTGGCAAGCTGGTGGCGAGAATGCAATGGCAGCTAATGTCAAAGTTAATTATGATTTTAATTACAAAAAAGGATCATGGCTTTGGGATAACAAACTAATTGCTAGTTATGGTTTAACCAATAACGAGGATGATGGAGTAAGAAAAAATGATGACCGTATTGAATTTAACTCTATAGTAGGACACGATTGGACTAAGTTTTGGAGTTTTTCTTTCTTTTTAAATTTCAGAAACCAGTTTACTAATGGCTATGATTATGAAGATGATTTTATAAACGGAGGGAGCAACGAAGATTATGCAACATCTGGCTTTTTTAAGCCAGCTTATTTGAGTTTTGGTCCTGGTGCACTTTGGAAGAAAAATGATAATTTATATGTGAATATTTCACCAATCACTTCTAAGTTTACAATTATATCTGATGAAATTTTCACCTACAATGAAACTACTAAAGCGTACGAATCAAGTAATGTAGTTGAAACATTTGGTGTAGCGCCTGGGGACAATATGTTATATGAATTTGGTATGAATATTAGAGCATACTATAAGTTTAATATTATGGAGAACATTTCAATGGAAAACATTTTAAACTTATACTCTAATTATATAGATAGACCTCAAAATGTTGATATTGATTATACAATGAACGTTGTAATGAAAATTAACGATTCATTTTCAACCAATTTGACTTTCCAAACCATATATGATGATAATGCCTTTAGAGGCTTTCAGGTCAGGGAAGTATTTGGTTTAGGAATCAATTACGGATTTTAAAAAAAGAGTGCTTAAGCACTCTTTTTTTTATTCAATAGTTTCTATATCTGGATAGAGAAAATGATTATAAGGGAAACGTTGGATGTGTATTTTTCTAACTTCCCGGTAAACCATTTTTCTAAAATCATTCAGATTTTCCTTGTTTAGAGCAGAAATAAAAAGGGCATTGCCTTCTAATTTTCTCATCCATGTTTTTTCCCAATCTTCAATGGAGTAATTAGCTTTTGATTTTTCTTGATCAATAGTATCATGATCATCAGAGACTTCTGGAGTATAGGCATCAATTTTATTGAAAACCATTATCGTTGGTTTATCATTACTCTTAATCTCGCCTAAGATTTTATTAACAGAGGCGATATGCTCTTCAAAATTTGAGTGTGAAATATCAACAACATGAAGAAGTAAATCAGCTTCTCTCACTTCGTCTAAAGTACTTTTAAAAGATTCTACCAATTGGGTAGGAAGCTTTCTAATAAAACCTACGGTATCACTAATTAAGAATGGTAAATTTTCTACAACTACTTTTCTAACAGTTGTATCTAATGTGGCAAAAAGTTTATTCTCTGCAAAAACTTTACTCTTACTTACCACATTCATAAGTGTTGATTTACCTACGTTCGTATAGCCAACAAGTGCAACTCTAACTAGTTTTCCTCTATTACCACGTTGAACGGCCATTTGTTTATCAATAGCTTTAATTTTAGATTTAAGTAAACTGATTTTATCTCGAACAATTCGGCGGTCTGTTTCTATTTCTGTTTCACCAGGACCTCGCATACCAATACCACCTTTTTGCCGTTCTAAATGCGTCCACATTCCCTTGAGTCTAGGCAGTAAGTATTCGCATTGTGCTAATTCTACTTGAGTTCTCGCATAACTAGTTTCTGCTCGTTGTGCAAAAATATCAAGAATAAGATTGGTGCGATCTAGTACTTTACAATTTAAAATTTTGCTAATGTTTCGTTCTTGTGCAGGTGAAAGTTCATCATCAAAAATAGCGGTACTCACTTCGTTTTCTTTTATGTAATTTTCAACCTCTTCCATTTTACCAGTTCCTATGAAAGTCTTTGGGTTGGGAATTGTCATTTTTTGAACAAACCGTTTTAATACTTTTCCGCCAGCAGTAAAAGTCAGAAATTCTAATTCATCTAAATATTCAGTGGCACTTTTTTCATCTTGATCTTTGGTAATAACACCAACAAGAACAGCGGATTCAAGAGCAATATTTTTCTTTTCTATCATTCATTAAAATAAAGTGCAAAGTTACATAATACTTAAACAAATGTTTTACTTAATTTTAAATCTAAATTCTTAGGTTTTGAAAAACAACTATGCTCTAGTGTTTTATAATGTTGAAAATCTGTTTGATACGATAGACGACCCTATTACCAATGATAATGAGTTTCTTCCAAATGCAAAAAAACACTGGTCTACAAGAAAATACAAACGAAAACTTAAAAATATTGCTTCAGTTATACACAGAATTCATTCAGATACAAATCATATTCCATTCATCGTAGGATTAGCAGAAGTTGAAAACAGAAGCGTTTTGCAAGATTTAATAAATCAAGACGAACTTAGAGATTATAATTTTGATTATGTTCATTTTGATTCTAGAGATGCTAGAGGTATAGATGTTTCTTTGTTGTTCAATAAGTCATTATTTGAAATTGTGCTTTCTAAAACGTTTCCTATTGATATTCAACAAAATGATTTATCAGAGCCAACAAGAGATATTCTTTGTGTTAAAGGACTTTTTCATAATAATCCAATTCATGTTTTGGTAAATCATTGGCCCTCGAGAAGAGAAGGGGTCAAGGAAACCGCTTTTAAGCGATTGCATCTTTCTCAAAAATTAAATTCTATAGTCAAAACAATTTATGAAGAAGATTCAAAGGCGAATATTATTGTTATGGGTGATTTTAATGATAACCCCAGGAATGACAGCTTACAGAATTTAGTTTTAAATAATAACTTATTTAATCCCTTTACTAAACTTTGGTCTTGGAACAGTGGAACACTAATTCATAAGCGCAAGTGGTATCTTTTTGATCAAATTTTATTATCAAAAAATTTTAAGACGAGTCATTTTTTTAAGTTTTCATCTGCAGCAATTTTCAATCCATCATTTATTCAAGTTCAAAAGGGTAAATTTAAAGGAACGCCAAAGCGATCATACGCCGGTGACAAACATTTAGCAGGCTATAGTGATCATTTTCCCGTTTATGTGTCGATGAAAGGATAATAAAAATTGTTTTTATGCATTAATCTTACTTTTAGCGTAGTATTTTTCTTTATTATTACTTTTTTTAAGAATTTTACTTCTATTTAATAAAAATAGGAATAATGCTATTATTTGTTAGATATATTGTAGCATATCGTAGATATTTTTCGTTATTTTGGCCGCAAAATAATCAAAATCAACACTTTTGATTAAAAAAAATGATAATTGCAATAAAATGAATCGTTTAAAACACACCCCCCTACTTTTAATTTTATTTTGCTTGAGCTTGAATGTGGGCTTGGCTCAGGTTAATTGTTCAAATGGTCAATCTGGAACTGTTTGGCAAGAGAATTTTAATGTAGATAAAATTAGTTCAGGATCAAATTACTCATGGACTACAGATTGGACTGGCGAAATTGGATTTAATAATGCAGGAGATATTAAGAATTCCAATTGGGGATTTTTGACTGCTCAGGAAAATGAAAATTGGAATGGAAGACATACTGGCCCTATTGTGGCTTCTGATTATTTAAATTCTGGTGGAGATGGTGGTAAGTTTTTGATTTACAAATCAAATGGTTTAAATAAACCTGAAGCTGAAATTGTTTCTCCTGCTATTGATTTAAGCACCTTTAATGGAGATGGAGAATTGTCGTTTCTTGTCTATCAGTATGGAGGACAAGGTAATTTACAAACCTCAGGTATAGGTGAATTAAAGTTGTATGCAAAAGAGGCTGGAACTTCTAATTGGAATCTATTAACCTTAAATATGCCTGCGCAACAAATTACAAATAGTGAAGCATGGAGTAAGGTTACGGTTGATATTTCGTCTTACGTTGGTAAAGAGATTCAAATAAAATTTTCATACAGAGACAAAGAACCATCGACACCTAACAATTCAGGAAATATAGCTATTGATAGTATAAGTATTGAAACTTGTGTTCCTGCGGATTTCTGTTCTAATGGTATAGTTACGACTTCTAATATTACTAGTAATACAGTAAATCTTAACTGGTCTGGAGATGCATCAGATTGGGAGTATATTCTACAACTTAAAGATGGGAGTGTACCAACAGCTTCAGATTCAGGAGTGGTTGTAAATACAACTAGTGATAACGCAATCGGTCTTAATTCTTTTACAGATTATGAAGTATATTATAGGGCTATTTGTAACTCAAATGCCAAGAGTAATTGGGGTCTTACTTCTTTTAAAACTGAAATGCAATATGATTTTGTAGTAGCCCCAGGAGCTCCTGTAACATCTACCTATGTATATGATGATTCTGAAGATGTAATTAGATTTGAGTCAACTAATGGTGCTCCTATCCATGTAAGATTTAACACAGGGGAGTTGACATTAGATGCTGCTGTAGGTAAAATAAATGATTATGATAAATTAATTGTCAAGAATGGATCAGGTGTTAACTTGGATGTTGAACACTGGGTAGATAATGCAGCAGGGAATGTCGATATTTCAGATTTAACATTTGTATCAAATGATGGTGTTTTAGAATATTATATCCAAAACAATGCTAATAGTTCAACTAGCAATCTTAACCCCATAAATGTTACAGCCACGGTACTATCTAATGGTTGTACTCCTCCAGATGTTGAGTTTACAAAGTATTTTAAATTGGAAGATATTGCCAGTGGTAATGAGCAGTTTTTTGTTAAGGTTAAAGTTAATGAAGCCTCTGGAACTTATGATTTGTCCAACAACCAAGGTTTATCTAATGAAAGTATAGCTGCAGGTGAAGAATTTATTACAGGCCCTTTTGAATTTAATAAAGATGTGATTCTTCAAGTTAATGAATCTGGTAATGTCGATTGTTTTTCACAAAGTGGACCCTTCCTAAATGTATCTGAACTTAAGCCAATTAATGATGAGCCTGAAGGTGCTATTATTTTAAAAGATATTAATGATGGTGGTCAGCCTGAGACAACATATCATATGGAAGCAACACCATCTAGTATTCCTGGTTCAAATATTAGTGCTGCAAATGATGATGTATGGTTTAAATTTAATGCTGAAAAAAATGTTTACAGAGTCACAATATATGATGCTATAAACGAAGGAGAGATATTCCATGCCAGATATGTGTTATACAAAGATTTAGATTCTACTTCTGGTGTAGATCTTGAATTGGTGTATAGTGAAAATGGTGCAGCCTTACCTTCTACAAGACAATATATTACACCAATTTTAGAGGTTGGTACAGATTATTATCTAAGAGTATACACCAGAAGTAATGAAGTGGAAACAGGTCAAATGGATGTTGCTATTAGTTATGGCCCAGAATTAGATCTTGCTATACCAGATGTGGAAAATACATTCTGTAACCAACAAATAGATGATCTTGACAGGCCTTACTGGGAGACGAACAATACTATAGGATTAGTTAACTACAGTAAACCAGCATGTTTTGCATATGCAGGTAATCCAAGGTTTGTTTTAATTGAAACGGGTAAAAATTTAGATCCTAACGGTGAGAATATTGAATTTAAAGTGCAAGTTTTTCCAGGAATCTTTGAAGATTTAGAATTAGAAATCAAATCTGTTTCGTTTTTAGGTTCAGAAAACCCCAATCTAAGTATTAACGATATAGCAACATACGAAACTGGTTTTATATCTGTTGAAAATAGTGGAAAATTTAAAGTTTTATCTGTTGCTACTGAAGTTCTGAATCCAGGTTCTGCCAATGAAGATATTAAATATACTTTCACTTCAAAAAATAATTCGCATGAGACAAAATTTTCTTTTTACGATGTCTCAGATTTTATTTTAGAAACCTCATCTTTTACGTATGAACTAAAAACTAATGAAAAAAGTGTAAAGTATAAGCGATTGGGTGCTGATTTAGATTTATCTGCTGCTGCATGGAAAGTTGAAGGTGAATTAAATGATCTTAGGTATTTAGATAGTGATGAAGCTTTAGCATGTCAAAAACACGAAGGCGATAGAATGTCTCCAAGATACTTATCAATATCTAATGCTAAACCAGACGAAAAGTATTTAATTTTAGTAGCTACTTCATGGATAAATTCTCAGGCAACTATAAGAGTTACACAAGTAGATGGTACAAAAACAGCAAGCAGTGCTGATTTTGAAATTAACTCTGGTGGAGCAAGTTTTATTGAGGTTTGTGACCAAGATTCTTATGAAATAACAACGACTTCACAATTGGTTGAAACCTTAATTTGGACAAGTCCTGACGGTAATGAAATAACTGACGCAAGAAACAATTCAAGTTATACAGTTACTGAAGGTGGAGTTTATAAAATACAGGCTACAGGTTTTTGTGGAGATATTATTGAGGATGAAATTAATGTATTCTTTAAACCAGAAGCATACCAGGTATTTCCAGAAAAGGCATGTGCTTCTTCTTCAGTCTTTGATTTAGATGCTTTAAAAGCGGATATCAGAGGGTCAATACAGCAAGACAAGTTTTTCCTATATCCGGTAACGTATTATTTATCTCAAGATGCTGCCATAAATGAAGTTGATCCTTTAACTCCAAATACAGATGGCTTGTATGAACTAGAATCTGGCACCGAGGTTTTCGTTAGGGTTGATAATAGTGTAACAACTGGAGCGTGTTTTAATGTAGAGACATCTTTTATTTTAGAAACTAAAGCTGGTCCAACAATTAATATTGATTCTTCATTAACCTCATATTGTGAGGACAATGATTCAGATGATATTGTTAATGCAATAGTAGACCTAAATTCGATAGTTTCAGCTGCAGATACTAGCTTTAAGTTTTATGACATTAATGACGTTGAAATTGCTACAACTTCAAGTTATCTTGCTGCAGACCAAGCAGTCATTAAAGTTTTAGCAACTTCTGATATTGATGGTTGTGAATCTAAAGCTTCTTTTACTATTTCGATTAGTTCAAGAATAGTTCCAGTATTTGACGCTGTTGCTCCTTTATGTGAAACTGAAACGATTACTTTACCAACAACATCTAATAATGGAATTACTGGAGAGTGGGTATTGCTTAATTCAACAACTACTTCAAAAGAGTATATTTTCACCCCAGATAGTTCATTTTGTGCAAAAGAGGTAAATATGGTTGTGGATATAACCGTTTTGGAAACACCTACTTTTACTCAATTTGATCCAGTTTGTGAGACAGATACCGTTAATCTTCCAACGACATCTTTAAATAGTATAACTGGAGAGTGGGCTCTTATTTCTGAGGATGCAGATTCTAAAAATTACGAATTTACTCCAGATGTTGGTCAGTGTGCTAATACTGCTCAAATGATTATTCAAAAAATTGCATTAGAAATGCCTAATTTTAGTCAATTTGATCCAATTTGTGAAACACAGTCTGTAAGCTTGCCTTCGACTTCAATAAATGGAATTACAGGTACATGGGCATTGATTTCAGAGGATGCTTCATCAGCAAGTTATGAATTTACTCCAGATGTAAATCAATGTGCTGATGTTACCACCATGGTAGTTCAAATTAATGAACTTATGATACCATATTTTGAGCAAATTGAACCAATATGTTCTGGTTCAGAAGTTCAATTACCAAATGTTTCTGAGGGTGGCGCTAATATTTCAGGTGAGTGGAGTCTTATCGATGAATCTATTAATTACTTGGTCTATGAATTTACTCCAAATTCTAATCAATGTGCTTCAGATGTTGAAATGACAATTGAAATTATTGGTTGTGAAGTTCCTGAAGGATTTTCTCCTAATGGCGACGCCTATAATCAGTTTTTTGATTTGAGTTCTTTTGGTGTAAAAAGATTAGAAGTTTATAATCGTTATGGAAAACTTGTGTACAGCAGAAATAATTACAAGAAAGAGTGGTTTGGTCAAGACTCAGGGAATGGAGCTTTACCAACCGGAACCTACTTTTACATTATTACATTTAATGATAATTCAAAACCAAAAACAGGTAGTGTATATATAAATAGATAATAAAAATTAATCATCACCCCCCATGAAAACCTCAAATTATGAATAAAAGTATTTTACTTTTTTTAGGGCTTGTTTGCAACTTTATGGTTGCTCAGGACATACCTGAAGCTATATCTCCAAATGGAGACGAATACAATCAATATTTTGATTTAAGTACACTTAATGTGAATAAATTAGAAATCTATAACCGTTATGGAAAACTTGTTTATAGTAGAAATAACTATAAAAAGGAATGGTATGGACAAGATTTTGGAAATGGTGCATTACCAACAGGAACTTATTTCTACATCATTACAACAAGTGACAAAAAGCAAAAAACCGGATCAGTTTACATAAATAGATAAAATGAGAATAATAAATACAACAATTAAAAAACTTTACATACTAGCATTTTTGTTGCTAAGTATTACAATGTCTGGACAGCAAGATCCCCAGTATACACAATACATGTATAATATGGCGGTAATAAATCCAGCTTATGCAGGTTCAAAAGAAACCATATCTACAGGAATTTTATACAGAGACCAATGGAGCGGAGTTTCTGGTGCTCCAGTAACCAAAACATTTTTTGGGCATAGTCCAGTGGGGAATAATGTTGGTCTTGGATTATCAGTGATTTCTGATGAAATTGGACCTGTTCAAGAAACAAACTCTTATGTTGATTTTTCTTACACTGTTAAGTTAGGTGGGCAACATAATTTAGCGTTTGGTTTAAAAGCCGGAGCTACTTTTCATAATATAGGCTTGACAGGTCTAGATGGAGTAGATGCTAATGATCCTTTATTTTCACAGGACATTAATAAAGTCTCTCCTAATCTAGGTGGAGGGATTTTCTACTATACCAATAAATTTTATTTCTCTGCTTCTGTTCCAAACATGATTGAAACTTATTTCATTCAGGATGGAGATGATGAGTATCAATTTGGTTCAGAGCGTATGCACTTATTTGTGACTTCAGGATACGTTTTTAATCTCTCTGATGGAATTAAATTTAAGCCATCTTTCATGTTAAAGCTTTTGTCTCCTTTAAATCCAGAGGCTAAAGCACCATATGATAAGTTTAGGGTAGCAGTACCAAAATCATATGATTTAAACGCCAATTTCCTTTTTTACGATGTATTGGAATTAGGAGTGTCATATAGAAATGCTGACTCTTGGTCTGGTTTAGTAAACTTTGCAATAACTCCAAACTTAAGAGTTGGTTATGCATACGATGCTGTTACCTCTAACATAAAGCAGTTTGCTCCTGCATCTCACGAATTTATATTATTATTTGATTTAGACTTTGGAAGACGTGTATCTCGATCTCCAAGATTCTTTTAAAATAGACACAACACAAAATCATGAAAAACACCAAATTAATATTTAGTTTACTAGCAGTTATGAGTTTAGGCTTAACTGCTCAAAATAAATACACTAAGAAAGCCGATACTAAATTTAATCGTTTAGAATTTGTTTCGGCTATTGAAGAGTATAAAAAAGTAATAGAAAGGGGTCACGGCGACAATTATGTTTACACACAATTAGCAGATAGCTATTATAATATATTCAGTACTGAAGAAGCTGAAGAATTTTATGCTAAAGTTCTTGAAAATTCTGAGGATTCAGAATATATGTATCGTTACTCTCAAATGTTAAAAGCTAATGGTAAATATGATCAATCCAACGAATGGATGGAGAAATTTTCAGCTAAAGTCCCTGAAGATAATAGAGCAATAGCATTTAGAAAAACCCCCACCTATATTAATAAAATATTAGATAAAGGTCAGCGATTTAATATACAGAATGCAGATTTTAATTCTGAGTATTCTGATTTCGGCGGATCGTTTCAGGGAAGACAACTTTATTTTACCTCTGCTAGAAACACTTCTAGAAAAAGCTATGGTTGGAATGATCAACCCTTTTTAGATATTTATACCGTAGCTAAAAATGAAGACGGTACATTCAACAAAGCTAAAACTATTGGTAGCCCAGTGAATTCAAAATATCATGATGCTGATGTTTCTTTTTCACCTGATGGTAAAACTGTATATTTTTCAAGAGAAAGCTTTTTTGAAAATAGTTTTGAAAAGTCTAAATCTAACAAACTTGGAGTTGTACACTTATTTAAAGCAACTAAAGATGGTTTAAAATGGTCTAATGTTGAAGGCTTTTCAATAAACAATTCTAAATATTCACTTAAAAACCCTTCTGTTAGTGCAGATGGTAAATTTTTATACTATGCATCAGATATGCCAGGTGGGTTTGGCGGATTTGACTTATACCGTTCTGCAATTACAGAGGAAGGACTTGGTACTCCAGAAAATTTAGGACAAAAAGTGAATACAGAGGGACAAGAAATGTTTCCTTTCATGAGTTCAAATGGAACTTTATATTTTTCATCAAATGGTCATTTAGGTATGGGGGGTCTTGATATCTTCTTTACAAAACTAGTAGACGGTAAATACACTCCAGTTAGAAATCTGGGAATACCAGCTAACAGTAATGGTGACGATTTCGCTTTCGCAATTGATGAATCTACTGGTGAAGGTTTTGTTTCATCAAACAGAGCTGGAGGAAAAGGAAGTGATGATATCTATTACGTTAAAACGTTAAAACCAATTTGTGATGTTTTGGTTAGTGTTCTTGTGGATAATTCAGAAAATGGAAATTTTGTTTCTGGAGCAGTAGTTGCTATGACAGATGATCAAGGGAATGTGATGGGCACTAAAAATACATCATCTGAAGGACTTGTTGAGTATATGATATCTTGTGATTCTCCAACATTTATCGAAGTTGTTGCAGAGGGCTATGAAAGTACTAAGATTAATATTCCTGGAGCTTCAGAAGAGGAGGTTTCTGTGAGTGTTAGCCTTAAACCTATTGAAGATATTATTCAGGCTGGTAAAGTGGTTTTAAACCCAATTTACTTTGATTTTGATAAATCTAATGTTACTAAGCAAGCTGCTTTTGAATTGGATAAATTGGTTCAATTAATGAAGAAATATCCAAAAATGGGTATAGCTATTACTTCCCACACAGATAAAAGAGGTAGAGCATCATATAACTTGAAACTTTCAGATGAAAGAGCTAAAACTACAGCACAATATTTAATCTCACAGGGTATAGATAGTTCTAGAGTTACAGCCGAAGGAAAAGGTGAGACTGAACAAATAATTGACTGTGTGAAAGTACTTTGTTCAAAAGAGGATTACGAGAAGAATAGAAGGTCTGAATTCACAATTATAGACTTAACAAAAGAATAGTTTTAAATTACATTTAGTATTAATAAAAAAGCACCATTAAATTATGGTGCTTTTTTTATAGTTGTAATAAAGTAAAAATTAATATTAACAAAAACGTCAGGATACAAATTAATTTAAATATACCAATTGGAGTAAATTTTTGTTTTGTTTTAGAAAGTAAAAGCAGTCTTCTCTTTCCAGTGTAAATCATCCAACTTCTGTATAGTACAATTATAACACATGAGGTTGCTATAAAAACGGATTGATTGTTACTTAGGGCATTAATATTAAGCTGCTTACTAAATGCATTAAAAAATAAGCCTAAAAGAAGAAGTAATAAAAGTTGAAACAACAACATGTAGTAGAATGCAAAATTATTTCTAAAAGTCTTTGCTTTATTTTTAAAGCAATAATGGGCACTGGCAAATAAATGGTCTAAAATTTCTTTCATAAAAAAAGCCTGCTAATGTAGCAGGCTAATTTATAATTTATTTACAGTTATTTATTCAGCATCAACTGAAATTTCATCTATTTCGAATGTACCATCATATTCAGACTCTCCACTTCCAGTATATTTGAAAGCAAAATGCAGAGTGTCTGCCTCAACACAAGATAAATCTACAATACCTGAATCAAACCAATCTACATAAAAATCATTATCACTTACTACATAAGCATCTTTAATAACACCCCAAGTAGCAGTTGCAATTCCTGCTTCAGTACCATCCCAATCTGTAGATCCTAAAACTTTCATATCACTACTATCTGCAAAACTGTTTGAGCTTTTAAATTTAAGAGTCACTCCAGAATTATTAGCTATATCAATAGCAGGAGAGATAAGCCATGCTATAGAAGAATCATCACCAGATCTGTAAGACCCAACTCTAGCAGAAACTCCAATAGAGGCACTTCCAGACCCACTACTAAAAGATTCCCAGCCTTCTGTTCCAGCTTCAATGTAGTTGGTCCATCCATTGCCAGAAATTAGTCCTGAGCTAGGAAGGTTTTCAAAATCTTCAGAAAACAGATTGTTTGATCCTGTTGAATTAACATTTCCACAAGAAATTTCTATAGGATCACATCTTTCGTCTTCACCAGCAAAATCAATATCTGAAAGTTGATTAATAACAAATACATCTGCATCTCCAAAATAGTTTTTAGTATAGATACCAGATATACTTCCCAAACCTTGTTTTACTCTGTAAGATTTGAAAGAAGCGAAAGTACTAGATTCAAGACTCATCATTGATTTGTCAATACAATTTTCTATAGTTCTTGTACCGTCAAATTCATCACTAGCTTCACCAGCAAAAGTTTTACCCAAATCACTTTTTATAAACTGCGTATTTTCAAATTGTATAAATGTATTTACATCTTCAGACCTCAAAGCACTTGGCGTGGTAACTTTTGGCGTTATAGTAGCTTTAGTGGTACTTCGAATAACATGTTTTCTGTAGTCTGATGACGCTATTCTATCTACTTCTGTTCCATTGGGAGAACCAATAGTAAACACGCCATTAGATACTCCTAAGGCAAGTGGATTAAAACTAGAATCTGGATTGCCATCCGTAAGTTTGATGTATACTTTTCTTCCTAAATCAAAAGTACCATATAAACTGGTTACATCGATATTAACTCTAAATCCAAGTCTAGGATTTTCATCAGTACCAATACTATCAGCTGTACTTTGAATGAATAATTCTTTGTAAAAATTTCCAGATTTGTCACTTGATATAACGTAACCTTCAATAATTAGTTCATTATCATCTTCAAATACCACAATGCTTTCTCCATCTGCTACAGCTTGATCGTAACGGTTAACTAATGCATTAAAAGTTGTTATAGCATCAGGGTTAATATCTGGTTCATTTTCTGATACTTCAGGAATATTATAGTCTTGATCTTCAACACAAGAAGAAAAACTCAGGACACCTAAAAGTCCTGTTATTAAAAATAAAAATCTAAATGTTTTCATGGGTGATATATTGTATCGCATTATTTAAAATCTTAAGTAAAGGTTTAAAAAGAAGTTGGTCCCTCGACCATACCAGTATTTGTTTCCAAATACTCTAGTGTCTAATTGTTTGTCATCTCTTAATTCTCTGTAGTTAGCAGCTCTTGCTTGCTCAAACCCACCAGACTTATATATTGTGTCAAACAAGTTGTTTATACTGGCAAAAAAGCCAATATAATAGTCGTCAACTTTCCAGGATTTACCTCCAACAAGATTAACAACCATGTAGTCGTCAAATTTTTCTTGTCTAAGTAATTCTCTAGCAATTTCAGGATCATAATCATCGAAAATGATACCATCATAATCAGTGGCAAAGTTAGATGTTCTAGCAAAATTACTAACATCAGCATAGGCTTCACTAAAGAAGTTTGCAGTAGCACCAAACCACCAATAATCAGGGTCTCTATATTCAAAACCTAAAGAATAGGCTTTGTGTGGACCTGCAGCTAATTTATAATCTTTAAGGTAAGCCTTTCCAAAATTGTAATATCCTTGAGTAAATAATTCTCCTAAATAACTGTCAGCACCTTCAATGTTTCCACCTCTTCCAGGTTCTGTAGTAACATATAAATTAGGATTATTATCATATGT
>ERZ802830.519-NODE-519-length-38418-cov-7.50786_pt1 | contig 38418 bp, 28 predicted proteins | sample MGYA00345654_ERZ802830 | MGnify/ENA primary metagenome ERZ802830 (study PRJEB30503, sample SAMEA104212375) | marine metagenome | biome: Westerlies Biome; feature: [SRF] surface water layer (ENVO:00010504) within the epipelagic zone...; material: water... | reverse complement strand
CTGTTCTTCCTACAAGAATACCTGGTTTGTTAGTAAATGGAGCTTCAGGTATAGCAGTTGGTATGGCTACAAACATGCCTCCACATAATTTATCTGAGGTTGTTGATGGTATTACTGCATACATAGATAACAATGATATTGAAATTGATGAACTTATAACTCATATAAAAGCTCCTGATTTTCCTACAGGTGGTACTATATATGGTTACGATGGTGTTAGAGAGGCTTTTAAGACTGGACGTGGAAGGGTAGTTATTAGAGGTAAAGCATCATTTGAAGAAGTGCAAGGCAGAGAGGCTATTGTGGTTACTGAAGTACCTTACCAAGTTAATAAGGCCGATATGATTAAAAAAACGGCCGATTTAGTTAATGAGAAGAAAATTGAGGGCATTTCAACTATTAGAGATGAATCTGATAGAAATGGAATGCGTATTGTTTATGTTTTAAAACGTGATGCCATACCTAACATTGTTTTAAACATGCTGTACAAGTATACTGCATTACAATCATCTTTCAGTGTCAATAATATAGCCCTTGTAAAAGGAAGACCTCAATTGTTAAATTTAAAAGACCTCATAGTTTATTTCGTTGAACACCGCCACGAAGTGGTTGTTAGACGTACTGAGTTTGAACTTAAAAAGGCTCAAGAGCGTGCTCATATTTTAGAAGGGCTCATAATAGCATCAGATAATATCGATGAAGTTATAGCTTTAATTAGAGCATCTGCAAACGCAGATGAGGCTAGAGCTCAGTTAATTGAAACGTTTGAGCTTACAGACATTCAAGCAAAAGCTATTGTAGAAATGCGTTTAAGACAATTAACCGGTCTTGAACAAGATAAATTAAGAGCAGAGTACGATGAACTCATGGAAACTATCAAAGATCTTAAGGAGATACTTGGTAGTAAAGACAGAAGGATGTCTATAATCAAAGATGAACTTCATCAAGTACAATCTAAATATGGTGATGAAAGACGTTCTCTTATAGAATACGCTGGTGGTGACTTAAGTATTGAAGATATGATTCCAGATGAACAGGTGGTGATCACTATTTCTCATGCTGGATATATTAAAAGAACACCTTTAGCTGAATACAAAACTCAAAATAGGGGAGGTGTAGGTCAAAAAGCTTCAACAACAAGAAATGAAGACTTTTTAGAACACTTATTTGTTGGAACTAATCACCAATATATGCTCTTTTTTACTCAGAAAGGAAAATGTTTCTGGATGCGAGTTTATGAAATTCCTGAGGGAGCTAAAACGTCTAAAGGAAGAGCTATTCAGAATCTTATAAATATTGAATCTGACGATAAAGTCAAAGCATTTATTTGTACTCAAGATTTGAAAGATGATGATTATATAAATAGTCATTTTGTGATTATGGCTACTAAAAGAGGGCAAGTCAAGAAAACATCTTTAGAACAATATTCTAGACCTAGAACTAACGGTATTAATGCAATCACTATTAAGGATGGAGATGAATTATTAGAGGCTAAATTAACTACAGGAGAAAGCCAAGTTATGCTAGCGCTTCGATCTGGTAAAGCTATTCGATTTGAAGAAGCTAAGACAAGACCAATGGGAAGAAACGCTTCAGGAGTTCGAGGTATTACATTAGCGCATCAAGATGATGAAGTTATTGGAATGGTTGCTGTTAATGATATGGAAAGTAACATTCTTGTAGTTTCAGAGAATGGCTATGGCAAACGCTCAAGCCTTGAAGATTACCGAATCACTAATCGTGGTGGTAAAGGTGTTAAAACTATTTCTGTGACAGATAAGACTGGTCAACTTGTAGCTATTAAAAATGTTACTGATGAGGATGATTTAATGATTATTAACAAGTCTGGTATTGCCATTAGAATGAGTGTTGAAGATTTAAGAGTTATGGGTAGAGCTACCCAAGGTGTAAAACTTATAAATCTAAAAGGATCCGACTCTATTGCAGCTGTTGCCAAAGTTATGAAAGAAGAGGAATCAGAAGATCAAGAGGTTTCTGAAGAAACTACTGACGATTCAGTCTCTAGTTAATCACTATTTAATTAATATTGAATGAATATGAATAAATTTTATTTAGGTGCGGCACTTTTAGTAGCGTCGCTATCTTTTTCACAAAAAAATGAAATCAAAGCTGCAGAAAAAGCCCTCAAAACAGGTAATTTTTCTGAAGCTAAGAGTACACTATCATCGGCCGAAAGTTTAGTGACTAGCTCAGATGCTAAAACCCAAGCCAAATTTTATTATTTAAAAGCTAAAGCTTTTTATGGAAATTCTGCAAAACCTGGTCCAGACTTAAAAGTTATTAGAGAAAGTATTAATAAAGTAAAGTCAGCAGAAGGTACTTCTAAAGGAAAGTATACGATTTTAGTTAGTACTATCGAATCTAAATTGTTAAATGATATCATCACTGTTGCAAATAGCACATACCAAGATAAGTCTTATTTAAAATCATCAGAGGCTTTCGAAACCGCATACAGACTATCACTAAGTGATACCTTGTATCTCTATTATGCAGCTTCAACTGCTGTAACAGTACCTGATTATGATTTAGCTCTAAAACACTATGAAGAGTTAAGAGAACTTGGTTATTTAGGTCAAGAAACTATTTATAAAGCAGTTAATAAAACTACTGGAGAAGTTGAAACTTTTGAGAGTGAACAAATGCGCGATTTTTCAATTAAATCAAAATCGCACAATTCACCTACAATGGAGAAAACAAAACCAAAGTCTGCAGAAATTATTAAAAATATATCATTAATTTATATAAGTAAGGGTGATAATCAACAAGCAGTTAAATATATTCAAGAAGCTAGGTTAGAGAATCCAGATGATTTAGATCTGCTGTTTTCTGAAGCTAACGTTCAGTTAAAATTAAACAACAAACAAGCTTTTAAGGACTTGATGATAGAAGCTACTAAGAAGGATCCTGGAAACCCTGAATTACAATACAATTTAGGTGTTATTACTTCCGAATCAGGTGATAATAAATTAGCTGAAACATACTACAGAAAAGCTATTGAGCTAGATCCAGAGTATGCTGATGCTTATTTAAATTTAGCTGCTGTAATTTTACAACAGGAAGAACCTTTAGTTGAAGAAATGAATAAATTGGGTACTTCTAGGGCTGATAATTTAAAATATGATAAACTCCTAGAGCAAAGACAGAGTTTGTATAAATCAGCAATTCCATTTTTATCCAAAAGACTAGAGTTAAAAGCTAAAGATATTGATGCAGCAAGAACGCTAATGAACATTTATAGTGTAATTGGTGATACTGCTAAGTTCAAGGAAATCAAAGCCATTGTTGATGCACTAAATTAAAAAAAGCCCTATGGGGCTTTTTTTACAATATTTTTTTTATAACACGTAGCTTATGAGTGTGTGTGTGTTTATCTATATTATATATACCTGAATGGTCAATCCGGTCAATTCTAACGTGTCCGTGGGCATGAATAATATAGTTATCTTCCATAATAATACCAACGTGTATAATATTTCCTTCTTCATTATCAAAAAATGCTAAATCTCCTGGTTCACTTTCTTCTATAAAACTTAAAGGATCACCTTGTGAAGCTTGTTGTGATGCATCTCTTAATAACTTAAACCCATTAAGTTTGTAAACTAATTGAGTAAATCCAGAACAATCAATACCTAAAGGGTTTTTGCCACCCCACAAATAAGGACTGTTTAAAAAGTTAAATGCAGTAGGCACAATTAGTTTTTTATCAAATGATAGATGTTTTATTTCACCTTCATAGCGGTGTTCAAGAATGTTACAACCAGAAATATTTGAGCCAATAGGTATCATTATTAGCTGATTATTTAAGTCTATAACTGAATCAATAATTTGATTTGATATATTTTGCGGCCATTCACATAAATTATTATAAGATTCTTTGGAAATTTCTTGGTATTGTTTGTTGTCAATCCAACCTTCATAGTCATCAAAAGCGATTCTGATTTTAACCCATTTTTTTCTGTAATCAATTATTTTAAAGACTTCTCCATACAAAAGTTGTGTTACCATTTCACTGGTATCACAGGGCTCATTTCTAACAGCAACTATGCTAAGAGGATTAATACCGAACTGCATGCTTATCTTTCAATGACCATTGCTGATGCACCACCTCCACCATTACATATACCAGCGACACCAATCTTAGCATCATTTTGGATTAAAACATTTAAAAGCGTAATAACAATGCGTGTTCCTGAACAGCCTAATGGGTGTCCTAATGAAACTGCACCACCATTAACATTGACATTACTAGAATCAATACCTAGCAATTTAATATTAGCTAGACCCACAACTGAAAACGCTTCATTAAGCTCAAAAAAATCAACATCATCAATAGTTATTTTTGCCTTTTCAAGAGCTTTAGGAACAGCTTTGGATGGGGCTGTAGTAAACCACTTAGGCTCGTGAGCAGCATCTGCATATGATTTAATGTATGCTAAAATAGCATATCCTAATTCCTTAGCTTTGTCTTCACTCATAAGAATTAAAGCTGCTGCACCATCATTGATTGTGGAAGCATTTGCTGCTGTTACTGAACCCTCTTTTGTGAAAGCTGGTCTTAAATTAGGGATTTTATCTATGTTTACATTATTATATTCTTCATCTTGAGTTACTAATTTAGGTTCACCTCGTCGTTGGGGTACACTTACAGGTATAACTTCATTGTCAAATTTTCCTGAATTCCACGCTTCTTTTGATCTCAAATAAGATGTTTTAGCAAATTCATCTTGATCTTCTCTACTAATGTTAAAGCTTGAAGCACATTCATCTGCAAAAACTCCCATTGCGCATTGGTCATATACATCTGTTAAACCATCTATTTGCAACCCATCAATCATATCAGTTTTACCAAATTTTACTCCGTTTCTTAAATGCATGTAATGAGGAATTTGACTCATATTTTCCATACCACCTGTAACTACAATATCATTATCACCTAATGCAATGGACTGAGCACCCAACATTATAGATTTCATTCCTGACGCACATACTTTATTTATTGTAGTACATGGTATGTGATTTGGGATACCTGCTTTGATAGCTGATTGTCTAGCTGGAGCTTGGCCTACACCAGATTGAACAACATGTCCCATAAAAACTTCGTTAACTAATTCAGGGGCTAGTTTAATTTTATCTAATGCCCCTTTAATTGCAGCAGTTCCTAGATCAGTTGCACCTACAGTAGATAAACTTCCTAAAAAACTTCCAATGGGTGTTCTCACTGCCGATACAATAGCTACTTTTTTTGTCATTTTTAAGATATTTATGTTCACAAATCTAATTAAATTTTAAATTAAATTTTAGATAAATAATCGCTATAATATCTTAATTTAAATATTTACTACATTTGACTAAACTGCACTTCACCTTATGAATGATTTACTAAATAAGTGGTATAAAAATCATGCACTTGCTTACAAAGTTTTATTGTTTGTTTTTACAACAACTCTAATTGTTTACGTTTTTCCTAAAAGTGGAAAATTTAAGTATGACTTCAACAATGGAAAACCATGGCAATCTGAAAATTTGTATGCTCCATTTGATTTTGCTGTTATTAAATCTGAAAGGGAAATTTTAGATGATAAAAATGAAATAACCAATTCAAGTAAGTTATTTTTTAATCGAACACCAGGGATAAAAGAGGATGTTTTAGAAAAATATAACGCCCTTTTTTATGAACGTTTTAATGACACAGTACGTGTTTTATACCCTGAGCTTTATGATTTAGGCCATGATTTCATAATTACTGTTTATGATAATGGAATTGTTAGTGAAAATTACAGTTATCCACCTGAAAAAAAAGTAGTCATATTAGAAAATAAAAAGACCGTTAAAGCAATTACATTTAGTCAATTAGTTCAAGCTTCTACTTTGAAAAAATTATTTCAAAACTCAGTCATGTTCTCCATCAATGAAGATTTTGAAATGATTTTTATATCAATATTTTATGATATCATTGAACCTAATATTTTTTTAGATCAAGATATTACCCAACGCGCTTTAGAAGAGAGTTTGAATTCTATATCTGTTTCTAGAGGTAAAATTCAGAAAGAAACCTTGATTATATCAAAAGGTGAGATAGTAGATGATTCTAAATTTGAAATTTTAAAATCACTCGAATCAGAGTATCAGTCAAGTGAATGGGGAACAACAAGTTACAACCTAATTTTGTTTGCATATGCATTATTGGTAGCTTTAGCGTTACTGATGCTTTTACTATTTCTTAAAAAGTATCGTCTTGACGTTTACTTAAATAATACTAAAGTTACTTTTATATTCTTTAATGTAATTGTAATGATAATTTTAACAACCACAGTTGTTAAATATAATTCTCAATATGTTTATGTTGTTCCACTAAGTATTCTTCCATTAGTATTAAAAGCCTTTTTCGATGCTAGACTAGGACTCTTTACTCATGTTTTAACAGTCTTACTTTTGGGTTTTGTTGTTCCCAATAGCCATGAATATATTTTTTTACAAGTTATCGCTGGAATTGTAACTATTCTTACAGTTTCAGAATTATATAAACGCGCCAATTTATTTATTTCAGTTGGTCAAATTACAGGTATATATATTTTAGCTTATTTTTCATTCTTTGTGATCCATCAAGGAGGATTAGCCACATTTGAAGTGGATACCATTTTACTTTTTATATTATGTGGTCTAGCTACGCTTTTTGTTCAACCTCTAATTTATATTTATGAAAAAATATTTGGTTTAGTATCAGACGTTTCATTATTAGAATTATCAGATAGAAACTCCACATTATTAAAACGTCTCTCTAATGAGGCACCAGGAACGTTTCATCATTCTCTAAATGTTGCAAATTTAGCAGAAGCTGCATGTAACGAAATTGGAGCAAATGCGATGCTTGCAAGTGTTGGAGCCTTGTATCATGACATTGGAAAAATGACTAACCCTACTTTTTTCTCAGAAAATCAATCTACAGGTTATAATCCCCATGATGAACTTGACCCTGTTGATAGTGCTAAAATTATAACGGATCATGTCATTAACGGTATTGAAATTGCAAAAAAATATAATTTACCAGACCGTGTTATTGATTTCATTCGCACACATCACGGTACTAGCTTAGTTTATTATTTTTACAGTAAAGCTCAAGAGGATCAAGCCGATCTAGACATTAATTTGTTTAAATATCGTGGTCCTAAACCCTACAGTAGAGAGACTGCTATTGTTATGATGTGTGATAGTGTGGAAGCAGCTTCTAAAAGCATGAAAGAACCATCAACTGTTAAAATAGACAGCTTTGTAGAGGGTATTATAGGTAAACAAGTAGAGAGTAGACAATTTTTAAATGCTGATATTACATTCCAGGAAATAGAGAGTATAAAAAAAGTTTTAAAAAATAAATTGGCTAACATGTTCCACCTCAGGATTGAATATCCAGAGTAGTTATTTTGCCCAAAAAATATTTTAAAAAAAGTTGTATGTAATAATATGATGGCTTACATTTGCAACCGCAATAAAACAGACGTTCATTGCATGTTATTGGAGAGGTGCCAGAGTGGTAATGGAGCAGATTGCTAATCTGTCAACGCGTAAGTGTTGCCTGGGTTCGAATCCCAGTCTCTCCGCACTTTTCGGGGTGTAGCGTAGCCCGGTTATCGCGCCGCGTTTGGGACGCGGAGGTCGCAGGTTCGAATCCTGCCACCCCGACATTTTTTTGACCTTAAGTCATTAGGTCGCGTAGCTCAGCTGGATAGAGCATCTGCCTTCTAAGCAGACGGTCATAGGTTCGAATCCTATCGCGATCACAAAAGCCTTACTTTTTTAAGTAAGGCTTTTTTGTTTTATAAATTCTGCAGTATACTTTACTACAATATTTAAGGCCTCAGGTAAATTAGAATTATCCCAAGGATGTTTAGCATTAAAAACATGATTTGCATCTTCAATTATTTTAAATTGAGAAGAACAGTTCAGTTTATTTAACAATTGGGATTCTTCCATATTTACAGCATCATCATTATCACCATGAATTAATAATACGGGTTGATTTAAACTTTTAATGGCGTTTTGAATATCTAAATATTTTTCGTTTTTAATAAAATCTTTATAGAAGTTAAATTTATGAGGTAATAGTTGACTGGTTCTTTTATTTTCAATGTATTTAACTCCTAAAGTTCTCCATTTATTGAAAGTCTCTGAACCTTCATTAAATCGTTTTCTATAATCACTTACAGAAGCCCATGTAATTATTTTATTAATATCATTTCTTTGTGATGCGCAAAGTAAAACAATACCTCCACCGCGGCTATGACCAATTAGGCAAATGTTTTTTAAATCTAATATGTTTTTATGTGCTCCATTTTTAAAATGATTTATGACATCATTTAAGTCTTCTAATTCTTTGGAATACGTATTATTTGAAAAAGCTTCTAAATCTGAAAACTCGTTAGGTTGTGAAAGTGAAGTGCCATTGTGAGAAAAATTAAACTTCACAAAAAATATATTCTCATTGGCTAAAGCTTTAGCGACTAATGTCCATGGTCCCCAATCTTTAAAACCTTTGTAACCATGACAGAAAATAACTAATGGTAATGCCCGTTGGTTTGGATTAAAATAACAGTCAAATAAAATAGTTCGCTTATTGGTTCTTTTAAGCTTTTGGTTTAAGAGTCGAGTTATCATGATTTTATAAAAACTTGAAGTTATGAATTATAATAAAAATAATATGGATATTCCTTACTGAAGCTTTCAACTACTGTAATACTTTTACAATAGTTATCTGCCTTTTGGTAGATAAGCGATTAAATCAATTTTGGGGATGATTTAATTTGGTTAATTTGGTAATAAGCGCCTTTTCAAGGCGCTTATTTTATGCTTTCTCACAAAGTAATGCTGTTTTGGAACCCAATAGATTAGTTGTGAAAAATATATATAGCTCACCGCCATCCAGTATCTTGAATTTTTTTCTAATTTCAGAAACAGACATTGGAAAGTTTCGAGTACTTATATTAATTTTTTGGTTTTTAAATTGCTTTAAATCTTTATTTAATGAGTTAAAAATTTCTAAGATTTTAAATTGCCTTCCAGGAAAATTATTAACAAGTTTATCTGAGGTGTAAAGGTGTGAGTTTTTTTCAAGTTTATATACATTAAATATCTTAGCAACCATCTTAAACCCTCCAGATTTTAATATGGCATGATTTGGCTCGTATAAAAAATTTAAGGGTTCTTTATAAATAACGTCTTGATGAGATTCTTGTAAATAATCAAAACTAAACGTTTCATTAGGCAACGATGATGATTTATAATTATAAGTTACAATTTCTATAGGTTTTTTATTGTTTTTATCTAAAAGCCATAATAATTCTTTGACTTCATTTTTTACAGCTACAATATATATGACTGCAACATGTTTTAATTCATTAATTCCTGACTTTAAATCAACTAGAGGTGATGATTTAATTAATATAACTTTACTAACATTGAATAACAATTCAATATGTTTAACAACATTAGGGACGCAATCATTAAACAAAAATACTTTTCCTTTTAAATCGTTTCTTCTTGAAGGATCTACATAAATACAGTCTATTTGATCTACTAATTTTGGTAATAGTTTTAAACTATCGGCACAGTGTGTTTCAATATTGTTAGATCCAAGAACCTTAAAGTTGTGATTCGCTATTTCTGAAAGTTGATTGTTATACTCTATATGTATTACTTTCTCAAATTGTTTTGAAAAATAGTAAGTATCAACACCGAAACCACCACTCAAATCAACTAAATATTTACCTTTAACAAGCTCGCTTTTGTATTGCGCAGTAATTTCTGATGATGTTTGTTCTATATTAAGAGGAGAGGGATATATTATATCCTTATTTTCATACCAACTTGGTAATTTAGTTTTAGATTTAGTTTTACAAATAATCTGATTAAAAAGTTCTGAAACTGATATATTTTGAAAAGGCGAGGGTTTTAACAACAATTTATTTATGTCAGTATTGATATGATCTTCAATAAATTGCTGTACATCTTTTTTAAGTATGTTTTTATTTAATTTAATATTAAAGGTCTTTTGTAAGTTTTTGGACAAACTTATAATCATATAAAAACTCCTTTAAAATAACTTTTATAGCAGTGTATGTTGGTATTGCCACCACCATACCAATAACTCCAAATAAAAGACCTGAAGTAATAATAACAATAAATATTTCTAATGGATGTGATTTTACACTTTTGGAAAAAATTATAGGCTGACTAACAAAATTGTCAATCAATTGACCTATTATAAAACCTATCATGACATAGGTTGTTTTTGGAATAACAACCTCACTAAAACTAGCGCCCATATTGCTTGTCATTGTTAATATCATCATTAAAAAACCACTAATTAATGGGCCAACATAAGGAATAAGATTCATTAAAGCACAAATAAACGCAATAACAAAAGCATTATTTATACCAAAAATTAATAACACAATCGTGTAAATAATAAATAAAACTAAAATTTGAATCATTAGTCCAACAAAGTATCTTGACAATAGATCGGATATTTTAGAAAAAGAATTTCGAGTACGTTTTACACTGTTGTTTGCAATAAAAGCTAGGATACTATTTTCAAATAATTTGCTGTCTTTTAAAAAGAAAAATGTTATAAATAAAACTGATAATAATCCAATACTAAAACTGCCCAATCCAGAAATTATAGAATTAAGAAGGTTAGGGATGACCCCCAAATTAATATTACTTAAGAGCCTGGAATTTTTTAGTGCTGATTTAGCGTCTGTTTGATTGATTTCAAAATAATTAAGAACTTGAACATACAGGTCTTCAAAATTACTTTGTAGTTTTTCTATATCTAAAAGTGACAGATTTTGACCTTGTTCAACAACTAAAGGGATAAGTAAGCCAATAATACCAATAAAAATACTACCAAAAATGAACATCGTAATAATTACAGAAATCGTGTTTTTTAGTTTTTTATTAAGAAAACTAACAATCGGTTTTCCTATTAAGGATAACACCCCTGAGATAGCAATGTAATAGATTACAACTTGAATTTTTGAAATTAAAAAAAGTAAACATAAAATCCCTGTAATAATTGCTATTGCCCTTAAAATACCATTTGCAATGAGCCTTGAATTCATATAATATATTTTAGTTTATTGATTGTTTTGTTGTTTTGTGATTTCATAAAGCGCGATTGCTGCAGCACTGGCTACATTCATACTGGAGTTATTGCCAAACATATCTATATGTGTAATCACATCTGAAATTAATAAAATTTCTTCTGAAATACCGTAATTTTCATCACCTAAAATTAAAACTACCGACTGATTTGAATTTAAAGATATTTTGGAAATAGGATGACTATTATTGGTTATTTCAAGAGCAATTATTTTATAATTACTGTTTTTGAATTTTTGGATTTCGTTTAATGCACTATCTGGATTACTAAAAACAACATTTTTTTCTGAAGATCTCGATGTTTTTTGCATTCTTCTTCCAATTGGAATGTTTTCACCACAAAATCTGACTTCTTGGACGTTGAATGCATCTGCTAATCTTAAAATACTTCCAAGGTTTGGAGAGTTATTTATATTATCGCATACTATAATTATAGGATGTTTTTTACTTGTAAATCTATTATCTTTATGTGATAACTGCATATTAGTTATTAAATACGTATTTAATAATATTTGCACCCATTTGTAGTGCTTTTAAACGAATATATTCAGGGTCATTATGAACTTCTTGGTCTTCCCAGCCGTCACCAAGATCTGTTTCATAAGTAAAGAGTAATATTAATCGATCACTATCAAATAAACCTTTAGCTGTAGGTTTTTTATTGTCGTGTTCATGAATTTTAGGCAGCCCATCTGGAAATGAAAAAACATTATTATAAATTGGATGGTTGTTAGGAAGTTCAATAAGGTTTTTTTCTGGAAATATTTTGGTTAATTCCCTTTCAATATATGGCTTAAGTCCGTAGTTATCATCAACATGAATAAATCCACCAGATAATAGATATCGTCTTAAATTCATAACTTCATAGTCATTAAATACAATGTTTCCATGGCCAGTGATATGAACATACGGGTACTCGTTCAAGTTTAAATCATCTGCTTCAATCACTTCATAAGTTTTATCAATTTTTGTATTAATTGTAGAATTACAATACGATATAAGATTTGTTAAAGCTGTTGGATTGCTATACCAATCTCCACCACCTTGATATTTTAAAACAGCAATTTTCTGGGCGTTAATATTAGTAAAACTTAATATTAGTAGGCAATTAATTACAACACAAAAGTTATTCATTTTTTAATGAAATTGTATGAGTAGCCACTATGGCTGCAGTTTCAGTTCTAAGACGTTTATTACCTAGAGTTACCGGTTTAAAACCATTTTCTTTGGCCATCTCTATCTCAGAAGAATCAAAATCACCTTCAGGACCAATTAATATTAAAATAGATTCCTTTTTGCCAATCATTTCAAAAAAACTTAATTTTTTGGAATCCTCGCAATGCGCTATAAATTTTTTACAATTTGAGGGTTTTTGAATAAAATCGCTAAAATTTATAGCATTATTAAAAATGGGAAGATAATAATCTACAGATTGTTTCATCGCTGAAATCATAATCTTAGTTAGCCTTTCAGATTTAATAGTTTTACGTTCGCTGTTTTTACAAATTATAGGCGTAATTTCATTTATTCCAATTTCTGTAGCCTTCTCAAGAAACCATTCTAGGCGATCATTGTTTTTAGTGGGAGCAATTGCAATGTGAGTATAAAAATTTGATTTCTCAAAAAAATGAAAATTTTCAATTAGCGCCTCACATTTATTAGGGTTATCATCACTGATTTTAGCGTTAAATAAATTACCATTACCATTAGTAATTTGGAGCTGATCTCCAGATTTTTTTCTTAATACCCTTGTAATATGCTTACTTTCTTCTCTAGAAAAAATAACTTTTTCTGATTGAGGAGTTAATTGCGCATTAAAAAATAAAAACATAATCCTAAGATATTGATAATCGAGCAGCAGCAGTTACAGACTGATCGGCGAAATCGTTATTTAAAAATTTCAAGTACCCCACAATGGCAATCATTGCAGCATTATCTGTAGTGAATTCAAACTTAGGAATGTATGTTTTCCAATTGTATTTTGATTCATTTTCTTTCAAAGTGCTTCGAATTCCAGAATTTGCAGAGACACCCCCGCCAATAGCAATTTCATTAATTCCTGTCTCTTTAACTGCCTTTTTTAATTTATCCATTAGTATATTAATAATAGTATATTGTATAGAAGCACAGATATCATTGATATTTTCTTGGATGAAGTTTGGGTTTTTTGTAGTTTCATTTTGGATAAAATATAGTATGGCTGTTTTTAATCCTGAGAAACTAAAGTTCAGTCCATACACTTTAGGCTTTGTGAAAGTAAAAGCCTTTGGGTTACCAAGTTTAGCTAATTTATCAATAATTGGTCCAGCCGGATAACCTAAACCTAAAACTTTGCCACTTTTATCATAAGCTTCACCAACTGCATCATCTATAGTTTCTCCAATAACTTTCATTTCAAAATAATCGTCAACTTTTACAATTTGTGTATGTCCGCCAGAAATAGTCATTCCTAAAAATGGAAATTTAGGCTTTTCGTATCCTTCAACATCAATAAAATGTGCTAATAAATGCCCTTGCATATGATTTACCTCAATAAGTGGTATATTAAGTCCTAAGGCTAATGATTTAGCAAAAGAAGTACCTACTAATAAAGATCCCATTAAACCGGGTCCTTTTGTAAAAGCAATACCATTTAAATCATTTTTAGATATCCCTGCTTTTTTTATGGCTTGATCAACAACCGGAACTATATTTTGTTGATGTGCTCTTGATGCTAACTCAGGAACTACACCACCATATTCTCTATGTACACTTTGAGTAGCGATTATATTTGATAAAATCTTTCCATTGCAAATTACTGAAGCAGCAGTATCATCACACGAAGATTCAATTCCTAGAATGTAAATTTTTTTTTCAGCCATTTAATAATTAGGCATAATAATTGTTAATTTTGATTCAAAGTTAAAACTTAATTCTAGTATCAGAAATTTTTTTAAAATAGTATCTAAACTTGTAGTTATTGTTCTGCTTTTTTTTGTGATAATTTTCTTGATACTTTCTATTCCTTCTGTCCAGACTTCAATTGCAAAAAAGGTTACATCAAAAATAAATACAGAATTTAATACAAATATAAACGTTGAAAGGATAGACCTGAAAATTAATGGCGACTTTCGTTTAAGAAATGTACTCGTCAAAGATCATAAAAATGATACACTTATATATTCATCATCTCTTAAAACTTCTATATTAAATTTTAAAAATCTCTTTAATGAAAAGTTGCGGTTTGGCGCTGTAGATATAAATGGGTTGTATTTTAACATGATCACATACAAGGAGGAGACACAATCCAATCTTGATGTGTTTATTGAAAGTTTTAACTTTGATAATCCTAAACAAGATAATTCATTGTTTAGTTTAACTTCAAGTGAACTTCATATTGATAAATCTAGATTTCATCTTAAAGATTTTAATAAACAAAACTCTGATGTTTTGATGTTTGATAATCTAAATTTAAATGCTACAAATTTTATAATAATTGACTCTGATATTACGACTCGACTAAACCACATGAGTTTTAATGATCCTAGAGGTATAAAATTAAAAGTATTTAAAACAAATTTCACCTATTCAGATGATTTGATGAGTTTTAATGATTTATTTCTTGAAACTAAATCCTCTACATTGGAGGGTGATTTGTATTTCAAATACAAAGATCATAAACTAAGTAATTTTTCTAATAATGTTAATATTGAAGCTCAAATACGATCTTCTAGTATAAAATTGAATGAGGTTAATTTACTTTATGACGAATTTGGTTCAAATGAAAAAGTAAATTTAGCATTTCGTTTTAATGGCACATTAAATGATTTTATTATTTCAGGATTAAGAATGTCCTCATCCGTTAACACAAAAGTTGACGGTGATTTAAATTTAAAAAACCTATTTAATGATGAAGAATTTAGTCTATCAGGAAAATTTAAAAGATTAACCACAAACTATAAGGGTTTAAGTCGTCTTATGCCAAATATTTTGGGAAGATCTTTACCAAATTTACTTAGTAAACTTGGAGATTTTAATCTTAGGGGTGATGCTAAAATTACTAAGAATGCTCTTGAGGTTATAGCTATCACAGACACAAAATTAGGTAGTATTGAATCTAATATATTAATGAATCATCTTAATGATAATTTTGAAACTTCATACAAAGGGGACGTGTCAATTGAAAATTTTAATTTAGGTGAATTTATTGAAAACCCAATATTTGATAAAGCTACTATGGATTTAACTCTTGACGGAGAAGGTTTTTCATTAGAAACTATTCAAACTAAAATAAAGGGAGAAATTGATTTATTAGGTTTCAATAACTATACTTACAATTCTATTTCTCTAAATGGTGAATTGGGCAATAATATTTTTAATGGGGAAATTGATGTAAATGATGATAATCTTGAAATGGCTTTTGTAGGTTTAGCAGATTTTTCTGACCGAGAAAAAGTATTTGATTTTAAGGCCATAGTTGTTGATTCTGATTTAAAAATATTGAATTTCACTAATAAAGATGAAATTTCTAATTTCAATGGGGAGGTATTAATGAATTTTAGGGGGTCCAATCTAGATAATTCTGTAGGTGAAATTGAATTCATAAACACAAATTACAGTAATGAAAATGGAGATTATTATTTTGAAGACTTTAAAATTAGTTCAAAGTTTGATAACAATAACCGAAAAGTAGTTCTTAATTCTCCCGATATTATCGAAGGATTTTTGAGTGGACAATTCAAATTGGTTGAAATTCCAAATATTTTCAGAAATTCTTTAGGAAGTTTATATTCCAACTTTAAACCTTACAAAACATCTGGTAGTCAGTTTTTGAATTTTGATCTCAATTTATACTCTAAAATACTTGAAATCTTTGATCCTACTATAAAAGTTAAATCTAGTGTTTCATTAAAAGGTAGGGTAGAGACTGATGTTAAAAAATTTAAACTGAAGATTAATTCCTCACAAATTGAATTTAAAGGTAACTCTTTTGAGCAGTTAAATTTTGAAATAGATAATTCAAATCCTGTTTATAACACATACATTTCTTTAGATTCAATTAGTACATCTAATTACAAATTGTCAAATTTTAATTTTATAAATGCTAAGAAACGCGATTCTTTATTTTTTAAAACTGAGTTTAATGGGGGAAGAAGTGCAGAGGATAAGTATTCTTTAAATCTTTATTATACTGAGGGTGCTAAAGAAGATTATGTTTTTGGCATTAAAAAATCTGAGATTTTATTCAAGGACAATAAATGGCTGATCAACAAAACAAATGATTCACTAAGTAAAATTATTATTAATCCAGTATTTGATAGTGTATCTATTGGAGATGTACTAATGGATTATAAGGACGAACAAATAAAATTATCAGGAGTTTTAAAGGACTCTACACAAAAGGACATTAAATTAAGTTTTAAAACTGTTGATTTAAATAAAATTACTCCAGCTATAAATGATTTTAATTTTGAGGGAATATTAGATGGAAACTTACAAATTAATCAACGTAAAGGAGTTTACTTTCCAAGTGCAGACATGGACATAAAATATTTATCTATCAACTCGGATCATTTTGGTGATTTTAACCTTTCTGTTCTAGGAGATAATACTCTTACAAAATATGAAATAGATGGCTCCATATCTAAAAATGAAAAATGTACTTTGGAGGTTAATGGTGAATTGGATCTTAATTCGCCAAACCAAATAATAAACTTAGACTTGTTGTTTGACGAATTTAATTTAAAAGCTCTCAACCCTCTTGGACAAGGTGTTATTAATAACATCAGGGGAGTGGCCACAGGAGAAGCTAAAATCAACGGTTATCTTAGTAAACTCAATTATGATGGTAGATTAATTCTTGAGGATAGTGGTCTAGGAATCCCATATTTGAATGTGGATTATAATTTTGATAAGACGACAGTCATAGACTTATCAAAGCAATCTTTTATTTTAAACCCAACTAAAATCAGTGATGAACATTTTAACACAGAAGGCACGTTAAGTGGTCTTGTTTCACACAATAATTTTTCAGACTGGGAACTGGATTTAAAGATAAATTCTAGCAGACTATGTGTTTTGAATACAGAGGAGGATGAATCTTCTTTATATTACGGTTCAGCTTTTATGGATGGTGAGTGTTTAATCTATGGGCCTACAAATGATTTAACGATAGATGTAAATGCAAGAACTGCTAAAGGGACTATTTTTAAGATTCCCCTTAAGGATGTAGAAACTTTTGGTGATGATTCATTTATTCATTTTGTAACACGAAAGGAGAAATCTGATCGAAAATTAGGGAATAGAACCAATCAATTAGCTGTGGGCGGACTTGATTTAAATTTTAATCTAGATATTAATCAAAATGCTAATTTAGAAATAGTAGTTGATAAACAGACTGGAAGTACCATAAACGGTAATGGTAATGGTGGTTTGTTGTTTCAAATTAATACTAATGGAAAGTTTGAAATGTTTGGAGATTTTATTGTTAATGAGGGTTATTATAATTTCATGTACAAAGGAATTATTGAGAAAAAATTTAAAGTTGACGAAGGTTATCTATCATGGGAAGGAGAGCCTATGGACGCAAGAATAAATCTTACTGCTAAGTATGCTACGCAAGCTAATCCATCTATATTATTAGATGCTCCTATTAACCGGAGCATTCCTGTTGAAGTTCTTATTCAACTTCAAGGACAATTAAAACAACCTGAACCCGATTTTGATTTTAATTTTCCAAATCTTAACTCTTCTGTTAAGTCTGAATTAGAATACCGTTTAGATACCAAAGAAGCTAGAGAGACACAAGCTTTAAATGTTCTGGCTACTGGATCTTTTGCAAGTGATTTAAATGTAGGCCAACAAGCCTATGGAACTGTTGCAGATCGTGTAAGCGGATTAATTAATAGTTTAATAACAGACGACAGCAGTGTTTTACAATTAGGCTTAGATTATGAATCAGGTGAGGTTTCACCAGATTATAAAACCGATGACCGTCTAGGACTTACTTTAAGGACTCAAATTACAGATAGAGTCATTGTTAATGGTAAGGTCGGGGTTCCAGTTGGCGGAGTAACAGAATCAGTAATTGCAGGGGATGTCCAAATAGATCTTCTTCTAAACGAAGATGGATCTTTAGTTGCCCGATTTTTTAATAGAGAAAATACTATTAGAAACTTTGGAGAAGAAATTGGTTACACTCAGGGATTGGGTGTATCATACAATATAGAATTTGATACTTTTAAAGAATTCTTAAGCATTATATTTTCTGGTAAAAACAGATAGTTTTTTTTACATTTTAGTTTTCTGTTACTGCTTCTAATCAATGACTTGTTAACGAAATCGATTGATTTTATACCCCTTAGTTTTTTTTGGGAATTTACTATGGATTCTCAGATATTCTTTATTAAGTTTACCAAGATTAATTAACCATAATCAAAAAAAGTATGAAAAAAATTGCAGTAATGACATCAGGAGGTGACTCCCCTGGAATGAATGCTGCCATTCGTTCTGTAGTAAGAACATGTGCCTTTTATGACGTAAAGTGTGTCGGTATCTATCGAGGTTATGAAGGCCTCATGGAATCTGATTTTATTGAACTTGATGCACGTAGTGTTAAAGGAATAATTAATAAAGGAGGAACTATTTTAAAATCAGCTCGTTCTAAAGGGTTTAGAACTAAAGCTGGAAGAGAACTTGCTTACAAAGCTTTTAAAGCACAAAATATAGATGGTCTAGTTGTTATTGGTGGTGATGGATCTTTCACAGGGGCTATGATTTTTAATAAAGAATTTGGAGTGCCAGTTATGGGAATTCCGGGAACTATTGATAATGACATTTACGGTACAACATTTACTTTAGGTTATGACACAGCATTAAATACAGCTGTAGAAGTTATTGATAAAATCCGTGATACAGCTAGTTCACACAATCGTTTGTTTTTTGTTGAAGTTATGGGTAGAGATGCTGGACATATTGCTTTAAATGTCGGAATTGGTGCTGGTGCAGAGGAAATTCTTATTCCAGAAGAGGATTTAGGATTAGACCGTCTTTTGGAGTCATTAAGAAGAAGTAAAACTTCAGGAAAATCTTCTAGTATCGTAGTTGTTGCTGAAGGTGATAAAATTGGAAAAAACGTTTTTGAATTGAAAGATTATGTTGAGGAAAATATGTCTGAGTATGATGTTCGAGTTTCGGTTTTAGGACATATGCAACGTGGAGGTGCTCCTTCATGTTTTGACCGTGTTTTAGCAAGTAGAATGGGTGTTAAGGCAGTTGAGAGTCTAATTGATGGCAAAACAGGTTTCATGGTAGGTATTAACAATGATAAAATAGACTTAACACCTATTGACAAAGCAGTTAAGGGTAAGTCTGAAATTAATAAGGAACTCATAAGAGTCTCCGACATAGTAACTGTATAACAAAAATTTAAATATTTAAATCATGTCAAGTTTAAAATTAGGTATTAACGGTTTTGGTAGAATTGGACGAATAGTTTTTAGAGCCACTGTTAGTAGACCAGATGTAGAAGTTGTAGCTATTAACGATTTATTAGATGTAGATCATTTAGCTTATTTATTAAAATATGATTCCGTTCATGGAAAGTTTGATGGATCAGTAGAGGTTGTTGATGGAAATTTAGTTGTCAATGGTAAAACTATAAGAATAACTGCAGAAAAAGATCCTAATAATCTGAAATGGGATGCTGTTAATGCGGACATAGTTGCAGAATGCACAGGTATATTTACTACTCTTGAGAAAGCTCAATACCATATCAACGGTGGTGCAAAAAAAGTTGTTATTTCTGCTCCAAGTGCTGATGCACCTATGTTTGTAATGGGTGTTAATGACGATCAATTAAAGGCATCTGATACTATTGTTTCTAATGCCTCATGTACTACTAATTGTTTAGCACCAATAGCAAAGGTTATCGATGATAATTTTGGTCTTGAAGAAGGTTTGATGACAACTGTTCATGCTACTACTGCCACTCAATTAACTGTAGATGGTCCATCAAGAAAAGATTGGAGAGGAGGACGAAGTGCTTTACTAAATGTTATTCCTGCTTCTACAGGTGCAGCCAAAGCTGTTGGTAAAGTTATTCCTGCGCTTAATGGGAAATTAACGGGTATGGCATTTAGAGTTCCAACGGCAGATGTATCTGTTGTAGATTTAACGTTTAGAACTAAAAAAGAAACCTCTCTTGAAGAGATTAAAGCTGCATTTAAATCAACTTCTGAAGGTGCTATGAATGGTGTATTAGGTTACACAGAAGAACAAGTAGTATCACAAGATTTCATTGGTGATAAACGTACTAGTATTTTTGATGCTGGAGCAGCTATTGAGTTAAACTCAAAATTTTATAAAGTCGTTTCTTGGTATGATAATGAAACAGGTTACTCTAATAAACTAGTTGAATTAGCTTTAAAAGTAAACAACATATAACATAATTCTCTTATTACAACCAGAGACTTTTTGTCTCTGGTTTTTTTTATTTATTATGATTTTAATTGTAGACAGTGGCTCCACAAAATGTGATTGGATTGCCGTAAATGCGTCAGGTGAACAAGTTCACGATAAAGTTAGAACAGGGGGGTTAAATCCAGCTATTTTAGATCGAGAGGCTTTGTTTGAAACGATTCTCATGAGTGAATTTTTAAAAACAAAAGCCCTAGAAGTATCACACGTTTATTTTTACGGTGCCGGTTGTGGTACTCCAATTCCAAAACAACAGCTTAAAGATGTTTTAGAAACAATTTTTAATAAAGCTCAAGTTGAAGTAGAGGAAGATACTATGGCAGCTGTTAGAGCAACAATTGATTATTCAGATGAAAAAGCTATTGTTTGCATACTTGGAACAGGCTCAAACTGCAGTTATTTTGATGGTAAAAATATTCATCAAAGGGTTGTGTCTTTAGGTTACACTTTGATGGATGAAGCTAGTGGTAATTTTTTCGGAAAAGAGCTTATCAAAGATTATTATTTTAATGTGATGCCCAATGATTTAAAATTAAAGTTCGAAGACCAATTTAATTTAGATGCCGATACAATTAAATATAATCTTTACAAGAAAGAAAATCCTAATGCCTACTTAGCTTCTTTTGCTGAGTTTATGATAAAAAATTTAGATACTCCATACGCTAAAGCATTAGCAGAACGGGGTCTAAAATTGTTTTCTAAACATATGATTTTACAGTTCAAAGATGAAATTAATTCTGGAGCTAAAGTACATTTTGCAGGTTCAATAGCTTACTTTATACAGGAAGAAATTAAACTAATTGCAAAGAATTTAGGGTTTAAAACAGGTAATTTTGTAAGAAGACCTATAGAGGGCTTAGTTAACTATCATATTAAAACCTAATCCTTTTAAAAATAAAAAAGCAACTTAATATGTTGCTTTTTTTATTTTACAGCAATAACACTAATTTCAACAGTAACGAATTTAGGTAAATTCGAGGCTTCTACACATTCTCTTGCAGGAGCCGTTGATGTATCAAAATATTTACCATAAACTTCATTTACTTTTGAAAAATCATGCATATCCGCCACAAAAATGGTGCTTTTAATAACATTATCAAAAGACATATTTGCCGCATCTAGAACTGCTTTAAGATTCAACATGACTTGTTCTGTTTCTGCTACTACACCACCTTCAACTAATTTCATACTTACTGGATCTAACCCAATTTGTCCAGATACATATAGTGTATCATTGACTAATACAGCTTGATTATAAGGCCCTATGGGAGCAGGTGCGTGTTCAGTTTTAATGAATTGTTTCATAATTATAATGTTTTGTCTGCTTGTTTACGTTTATCGTATTTTAAATCTTTTAATAAAGATGATTTGATACCAATAAAGAAATTCCATGAAGATCTGCTACTGAAAGGAATCCAACTAAAATTCATTCGCCAACTGAGTAAATCTCGCTCAAAACGCAACTGAGTATAAGTAAATCCTTGATTTTTAAAATCATAACCAGAAGAAGCACCAACAGTCCATCTGGGTGAAAATTCAATATCACCAGAAAACATAAGCGAGTGTGATGCAATTTCGTTTTGTCTCTGAGTATTAGAATAGTTTACAGCATAAGCTAGTCTTAGGCTCCATGGGATTTTGTAATTGTAATGGCTATTATCGTCTTCTTTAGTTTCTTCAGTGCCAGTTAATACTCTATCAGCAAAGTCTTGAGGTTTTCCAAATAAATCATCAGCACGACCTCCACTTCTAACGGATTCATTTATGGCACGTTTTTCAGAGTCATCTTCGTTATTAGATTTAAAAGTTTCACTATTTAAGGAGTAGCTCATATTAATATTTCCTGAGGTTAATCTTATTAAACTTCCACCGTTATCAATATTAAGTTTATCAATCTTTCTATTATTTCGATCAAGCGCGTAAGGGTCGAAAGTGGCGCCGAAATTTATACTCATTTTATTTTTTAAAATACTAGTTCCTCCAGACATCCTTATTGGAGAAAGATTAAGTGAGTCTGCGGCTATATTGTAACCCGTTGAAAAATTTAAAGCATTCAAAAGAATAACCTTTCTTGAGCCTTCTTTAGATGACTTTTCATCTCTAACTTTAGCTTCTATATTGTTAGATAAAGAAAACCCTAATGTATTTGAGTAATTTTTATTTGGCGCTCCATACAAAGAATTTTCAAATCGAGTGTACTCAACTTGATCAGTTGTAAGTCCATCTGCACTAATTACCTCATAGGTGTCGTAATATCTTTCAAAAGAAGGATTAATAGAGTAACTTATTGAAGGTCGCATAACATGCCTTATGGCCTGAATTTTTGGGTTGTTGTCTCCGTTTTTAAAAGGGAACATGCCATAAATTGTAGTTCCTAAGCTGGTACTAAAGTTATAAGTATTATATCGGTCAAATTTATTGAGATCTTCAGCTATTACCACATTATTTTCTTGATCGTAATATTTCTTAACAGTATTCATAGTCCAATTTTCTTCAAAATTGGTGCTTGCAGAAAAACTCAAGTGTTTAAATAATTTAAAGTTAGTACTAAGTGGGATACTGTGTTTCGCACCAATTTTAGCTGTTTCAAACATTTCACTTTTAAAAAAGAGAGAATCTGTAGTTTGGATACGATTTTCAGCTCTCATATTGTACTGGAAGTTTACATTTTGAATAATACCTTTTTTACCTCCCGTTTTAGGTGCAAAAGGAAAAATACGCCCCATACTTCCTTGAAACGTAGGTAAACTCATTGTAATTTGCTCTGTATTTGTATTTTGAGAGTGTGATGCTGTAACACTAAGATTCACTTGAGGTTCACCTTGAAATGTTTTTGAGTATGAAATGGAAGATGCAAGCGTATTATTTAGAAAATTGGATACGTTGAGTTGGTTAATTGATTCTTGGTAATAATTACTACTTCCAAGGTTTACTGACGCAGAAAAACGAGAACCAGGGTTAGATTTACCATCTTTAGAATGAGACCACCTCAAATTATATATTTTGCTTTTAGAATAATCAGGGAAACCTTTTTCACTTGAAATTAAACTTTCGAATCTAAAACTTAGGTTGCCTCTGAATTTATAACGTACAGCGTAAGTGTTTTCAGCTCTAAAACCAAAGCTACCATTGGTGTAAATATCACCCATTAATGCTAAGTCAAAGTTGTCATTAATAACTAAATAATACCCTCCGTTTTGAACAGCATACCCACGATCACTGTTGGCTTCTCCAAAAGAAGGAAAAATCACACCCGATTTTCTGGTATTAGTTAATGGAAAATAGGCAAACGGGAGCGCTATTGGAGTTGGAACATCATAAATGTACATATTAGAAAATCCAGTTACTATTTTTTTGTTTGGAACAACCTTAGCCTTTCTCATTAAAATATAATACTCTGGATCTTCTAAATTTTCTGAGGTCGTAAATTTACCTTTACTTATAAAATAAACTGAATCATTTTCTTTTTTTGTGGTATTAGCTATAACTGTTCCGCCACTTTGTTCTGTCTTTGAATTAAAAATAAGTGCTTTTTTAGAGGTTGTATTGAAAACAATTGAATCTGGTTCAATGACATTTTGACCTTGTTTGAAAACTGGGTTTTGTTCGAAATTGCCAGTGGTATCCATAAGCCTACCTGCATTCACTCTATCTGTACCATAATTTAGTTCAATTATACCAGATGAAATTTGCATGTCTTCATAATAGACTTCAGCTTCATTTTTCATGAATATCTTTTTTAATCTATTCTTTAGATTGACTACATCTTTGGCTTTATAAGTAACTTTGCTGTTAATTCCAGATTTAGGTTGTAATGAATCTGAACGGATTGAATCATTTTCTTGAATGGGGGACTCACTTTCAACTAGGCTGTTATTGGAATTTATGGTTAAACTATCCTTAGCAATTTGAGACTGAGCAGTTAAAGATATAAAAGCAGATAAAAATGAAAATAAAAGTATTTTAAACTTGTTTGTATGCAACGCTTTTAAGTGTATTTTTGTAAAAGTATGGCTCAGTTATTGATTAGTCAAAATTACATTTATTTTTTTGATAGTTTTGGTATATAACTAAATTTATATCAGTCTTAACAACATTTTATAACTCAAATATGAAGCAATTAATGCGAAATAACCTATTATTTTTTAGTGTTTTGTTTCTTGTTTCATTTAATAGTGCTTTTTGTCAAAATTTAACCACTAAACCTTTTAATATAGTTTTAGATGCTGGACATGGTGGAAAAGATCCAGGTCGTCCTACTAAATACGGTTATAAAGAGAAAGATATAGCGTTAAGTATAGTTTTAAAGGTTGGAAAATTATTGTCAAGGAATAAAGATGTTAATGTTATTTATACTAGAAAGACTGACATATTTGTAGATTTATTTAAAAGAGGTAAAATAGCTAATAACGCTGATGCAGATCTTTTTGTGTCTGTTCACTGTAATGCTCATAATTCCAATGCATACGGTTCTGAAACTTATGTTTTGGGAATACATAGAAATAAAACTAATATGGAAGTTGCCAAAGCAGAAAACGAAGTTATTTACCTAGAAGATAATTATGAGAAACATTACGAAGGTTTCGATCCCAATTCTCCAGAATCTTTGATTGGGTTAACTTTAATTCAAGAAGATTATTTAGATCAAAGTATTTTGTTAGCAGATTATGTTCAAGATAATTTTACAAATCAATTAAAACGAAAGAATAGAGGAGTAAAACAAGCTGGATTTATAGTTTTACATCAAACTTACATGCCAAGTATTTTGATTGAAACCGGTTTCATAACTAATAAAAAAGAAGGGGATTATTTAAATTCTAAAAAAGGCCAAGATCAAATTTCAAAATCTATTGCGCAAGCAATTTTAAAATATAAATCACAGCTTGAATTTAATATTGGAGAACAAATTACAACAGATGTTCCCGAACAAAACATAAGTTTAAATCAAACTGTTTATAAAATTCAAATTGCAGCTTCAAGTAGAAAAGTGAAAACTACACCAAAAAACTTTAAAGGTTTAACAAACATTACTGTTCAAAAGAATGGTGAAATTTATCGTTATTTTTATTCGCAAACTAACAATTTTAAAAAAGCACAGCAACTCAAAAAAGAAGCAATAGATAGAGGCTTTACAGATGCGATTATTAAACGTTTTGACCCTTAGTTTATCATTAATTTTTAAGGTTACAAAAAACAACAATTATAAGGTTTATTTTGTTTTTTATTTATATTTTTAAACTCTAAAAAATTGCAACAATTTGAAGTTTTCAAAAGAAATTAAGACTGCCATACTTGTTCTTTCAGGTATTTTTCTTTTTGTATACATGTTCAACTATCTTAAAGGAGATGGATTGTTCACAAGCCAAAGAATTTATTATTCCAAATTTAAAAATGTAGGAGGTTTAGCACCTTCAACACCAGTTTCCATTAATGGATTGAAGGTAGGCAAAGTTAAATCTGTAGATTTTACTGATGATGGAACCGCTAACTTGGTGGTTACTTTAGCTATAGAATCTGATTTTGAATTTTCTATAAATAGTAAGGTCCAATTGTATGATGCTAGTTTGTTAGGCGGTAAGGGAGTAAATATTCTCCCAGCTTTTGACAATGGTGAAATAGCCAAATCTGGTACTTATTTGACTGGGGTTTCATCAGATCAAGGTTTATCTGGTATTATCGACAAAAAAATGAAACCCATTCAAGATCAAGTAGAAAATGTTATGAGTAATGCGAATTCTGTCCTTGGGAACGTTAATGGTATACTTGACTCAATTCAACTCAATGCTACTTTACTAAAACTTAATCAAACACTCACCTCATACAAACAGACATCAGATTTACTAAACGAAATGTTAGTTTTAAATAAGGATACACTAACTGCAACACTTTCTAATTTAAAACAAATATCAAGTAGTATTGATCGCGATACTTTGTCGAATGTTATCCATAACCTAAGTAAGTCATTAACTAGTCTAAACCTTATTTTAAATCAAATGAATAGTGGAAATGGTACTTTGGGCAAGTTATTGAATGATGATAACATGTATCAAAATCTAGAAGGTGCCACAAAACAACTAGAGGCATTGCTTCAAGATTTTAAATTAAATCCAGAACGATATATACACGTTTCTGTTTTTGGAAAGAAAACAAAACCATATGATGCAGCTTCTAATAAAGAAAATGATAATTAATGGCTTATATTTCTAATATTCTATTTGCATTGCTTCTAATTTCTGGAATTGGTTTTTTTGTTTACAACATTAAATCGCTTATTGTTAATATTAAATTAGGAAATGTTGTTGCGCCTATATCACACAAAAGTGAACGTTTAAAAAACATGTTGTTAATTGCCTTTGGTCAATCTAAAATGATAAAACGACCAGTAGCAGGTATCCTTCATATCATTGTTTATTTAGGGTTTATTATTATCAATATAGAGGTTATAGAAATCATTATTGATGGCTTATTTGGAACTCATCGTATATTAAGTGGTTTGGGGTTTCTTTATGGTTTTCTGATAAACTCTTTTGAGGTTTTAGCAATTTTAGTGCTCTTTAGTGTTTTAATTTTTTGGCTCAGACGAAATGTTATAAAAATTAAAAGGTTTTTGAATCCTGAAATGCAAGGATGGCCGAAATCAGATGGAAATTATATTTTATACTTCGAGGTTGTTTTGATGATGCTTTTTCTTCTTATGAATGCTACTGATTCTGATTTTCAGGCTAGTAATTCAGGTAATGTAATTAGTCAATTCATATATCCTTTTTTTAATAATATTGATCAATCTAACCTAAATATTATTGAGCGTGTTTGTTGGTGGCTTCATATTTCAGGTATTTTGGTGTTTTTGAATTATCTATATTACTCAAAACACCTTCATATTTTACTTGCTTTTCCAAACACCTACTTAGGTAGTGTTTCACCCAAAGGACAATTTGATAATCTTAGTTCAGTTACTAATGAGGTTAAACTAATGTTAGACCCTAGTGCAGATCCTTATGCAGACACTGATAATAATGATGCAGTATCAAAATTTGGTGCTAGTGATGTTTTTGATTTGAACCAATTACAGTTATTAAACGCCTACACTTGTACTGAATGTGGAAGATGTACTAGTGTTTGTCCGGCCAACCAAACCGGCAAACAACTGTCACCTCGAAAGATAATGATGGATACGAGAGATCGTCTTGAAGAGGTCGGAAAAAATATAAGAAAAAATAGTGGTGCGTTTAAAAATGACAATAAGCAGTTACTAGATAATTACATAAAAAGAGAAGAACTTTGGGCTTGTACATCATGTAATGCTTGTGTTGAAGAATGCCCCGTAAGTATAAATCCACTATCCATAATCATGGATATGAGACGTTATTTGGTAATGGAGGAATCATCTGCACCTGCAGAGTTGAATGTCATGATGACAAATATTGAGAACAATGGTGCTCCTTGGCCTTTTAATCAGATGGATAGGTTAAATTGGAAAAATGATTAAATACACATATTTATTTTAAACTAAAACAAATGGAAAGAGAAGAAGCAGACAAATTATTACATGATAAGGTAGAAGCTGGTGAAACAGTTAGTCCTGTGCTTCCTGATGGAATCAAAAATTACTTAATTGACATTGATGGTACAATTACAGAAGATGTACCTAATGAAGAACCAGAAAGAATGGGAACTTGTCTTCCTTTTCCAGATGCTTTAGAAACATGTAATCGCTGGTATGAAGAAGGTCATATGATTTGTTTTTTTACTTCAAGAACTGAAAATCACAGGGAGGTAACCCAAAACTGGCTTAATAAACACGGATTTAAATTTCATAGTTTACTAATGGGAAAACCTCGAGGAGGTAATTACCATTGGATCGATAATCATTTGGTAAAAGCTACTAGATACAAGGGAAAATTTACAGATTTAATTGAAAAAAATGTAAAGATTCAAGTGTTTGATGATGGCCAACACGATTAGTACAACACATTAAAATTATTTATATGAGTACAAACTTAAACGTACCCACTATGAGTGAACTTGTAGCACAAGGGATACAACCTGAAATTTTATTTTGGGTTGGTTGTGCCGGTAGTTTTGATGATAGAGCAAAAAAAATAACTAAGGCTTTTGTTAAAATATTAAACAAAGCACAAATTGATTTTGCTGTTTTAGGTACCGAAGAAAGTTGTACTGGTGATCCTGCAAAACGTTCTGGTAATGAGTTTTTATTTCAGATGCAAGCAATGACTAATATAGAAGTTTTGAATGCATATGATGTAAAACGTATAGTAACCACGTGTCCACATTGCTTTAATACACTTAAAAATGAGTACCCAGGATTAGGAGGTAAATATGAAGTAATTCATCATACCCAACTTCTAAAATCACTTTTAAATGAAGGCAAGTTAACTGTGGAGGGCGGAAGTTTTAGAGGTAAGAAAATAACATTTCATGATCCTTGTTATTTAGGTAGAGCCAATAATATTTATGAGGCACCAAGAGTATTAATTAAAAAGCTAGAAGCCGAGTTGGTTGAAATGAAACGCTGTAAACAAAATGGGTTATGCTGTGGAGCAGGTGGTGCACAAATGTTTAAGGAGCCCGAAAAGGGTAATAAAGATATAAATATTGAGCGTACAGAAGAAGCACTAGCAACTCAACCTGATATTATTGCTGCAGGTTGCCCTTTTTGTAATACCATGATGTCGGATGGTATCAAAGCAAAAGAAAAAGAACAAGATGTAAAAGTTCTTGATATAGCTGAAATGATTGCTGAAGCAGAAGACTTATAGCAATCTATTTTTTTATTTTTAAAGCTTATAATTTCAATTTATGTTAGTAGATTTTAATAGCTTACCAGAACATTCTAGAGTATGGATTTACCAGTGTAATAGATCTTTTAATTCTATTGAGGCTGAGTCAATTGAATCTAAACTAATAGATTTTATTTCAAACTGGGAAGCTCACGGAAAACCGCTTTCAGCTAGTTATGATTTCCCATACAATCGTTTTGTAATATTGGCTCTAGATCAATCAATCAATGAAGCTTCAGGATGTTCTATTGATACATCAGTAAGATTTATTCAATCTCTAGAAAAAGAATATGATGTTAATCTAATGGATAAGATGAATGTTTCTTTTAAACAAGGTGAATTTGTGGCCTATAAGTCATTAACCGAGTTCAGGAAAATGGTTAAGCAAAAGGCAGTATCCAAAAACACTATTGTGTTTAATAATCTGGTAACTAATATTCATGAATATAAGGCCAACTGGGAAGTTCCAGCAAAAGATAGTTGGCATAATAGATTTATAAAGTAATCTTATAACCTTATATATTTCATGCGCAATGTCCTCCTTCTTTTTTTGTTGATTATATCTCCTTTTGTTTGGGGTCAGGTCGCCAATCCTTTAAAGGCTAAAGATTATGAAAACCAAATAAAGTGGGTTGATAGTATTTATAATAGATTAACTCTTAAAGAGCGGATTGGACAACTATTCATGGTTCAAGCGCTTTCAAACAAATCAAAGTCTTATGAGAAACAAATTGAAAATTTAATAGTAAACCACAACATAGGTGGTATTATTTTTTCAAAAGGTGGACCAATTAGACAAGCTAGACTAAGCAATCGTTTACAGAGCGTATCAGAAATACCACTATTGATAGGTATGGATGCTGAATGGGGTTTAAGTATGCGTTTAGATTCCACATTTGCATTTCCATGGAATATGGCTTTAGGAGCTATTAAAAATGATTCTCTTATTAAGCAAACAGGAGTTCTCTTGGGTGAACATTGTAAACGCCTTGGTGTTCATTTTAATTTTGCCCCAGTAGTTGATATAAACACTAATCCTAATAATCCTATTATTGGTAATAGATCATTTGGAAGTGACAAGTATAATGTCACATTAAAAGCAAGCTTGATTATGGAAGGAATGCAATCTGTAGGTGTTATGGCAAATGCCAAACATTTTCCAGGTCATGGAGATACTGATACAGATTCGCATAAAACATTGCCAACCATTAACTTTTCAAAAAAAAGAATTAAAGATGTCGAATTATATCCATATAAAACTTTAATAAGCAATGGCCTTTCTAGTGTAATGGTTGCACATTTGAACATACCAAGTTTAGATCCTAGAGATGGTTATCCGTCTTCAATTTCTAAATCCATTGTTAATGACATCCTCAAGAATGATTTACAATTTGAAGGATTAATTTTCACCGATGCCTTAAATATGAAAGGGGCTTCAAACTTTAAATCTCCTGGATTAATTGATTTAGAGGCATTTAAAGCGGGTAATGATGTCCTTTTAATTTCTGAGGATATTCCTAAGGCTATTTTAAAAATCCAAGAAGCTATTTCAAGTGACATCATTTCAGAAGAAAGACTCGAGTATTCAGTAAAGAAAATACTGATGGCTAAATACAAATGTGGACTTAATGATTATAAAAGAATTAGTACAATTAATTTAGCCGAAGATTTAAACCGATTGAAGGATGAAATTCATTATGAAAATCTTGCTGAACATGCTATAACCGTAGTTAAAAATTCAAATGAACAACTTCCTCTAAAAAATCTAATTAATAGAAAAATAGGTTATCTGAAATTAGGTGATTCAGAAGGAGATGATTTTTATAATACTTTAAGTAAATATACTAGGATTAAAAAAATCCACGCAAATAGATTAGATGAGTTGTTAAAAGAATCAGAACCTTATGATTTAATTATAATTGGTTTTCATAAATCTAATACTTCGCCATGGAAACCATATAAATTCAATGCTAAAGAACGTGCCTGGTTGCATGAATTATCCAGAAAGAAAAAAGTCATTTTAGATATTTTCACCTCACCTTATACTTTACTTAATATACCGTCTTTTAAAAATATTGAGAGCGTTATTGTAAGTTATCAAAATAGTCCTTCCTTTCAGAAAAAATCTGCTCAGATTATTTTTGGGGGTCTTTCAGCTAAAGGTTTTTTACCTGTTCAAATAAGTAAAAAAGGTATTGTTAATAAAGGTATAGAAACACCATTTATTAATAGATTAAGCTACGCAAAACCTGAAACAGTTGGAATGAGTAGTAATTTATTAAATAAAATAGATTCTGTTGCTAATTATAGTATTCAAAAATTAATGACTCCTGGTATTCAGATATTGGTTGCTAGGGAAGGTAAGGTTATTTATAATAAAAATTTTGGTTATCATACTTATGACAAAAAGATTAGGGTAACTGACTCAAGTATTTATGATGTGGCTTCACTCACTAAAATATTGGCAACATTACCTGTAGTAATGAGTATGGAAGAAAAGAATATTTTAAATTTAGAGGATAGCCTAGCTAATTTGTTACCCGATTACAAAGACTCAAATAAATCGGGAATTACTTTAAAATCAATGTTGTCTCATTATTCAAAATTGCAGCCTTGGATTCCATTCTATCTAAAAACAATTGATAGCATATCAAAAAAACCTTTAAAAAAATTATATCACGACATAGAATCGGAAGATTACCCCACAAAAGTTGCTAATCAGATGTATTTAGCTAAACACTATAAGGATACAATTTATAGTACTATTAAAACCTCAGAGTTGCTTCCAAATTTAGAATATAAGTACAGTGATTTGCCCTACTATATTTTAAAAGATTATATAGAATCATACTATAATATTGATTTAAATTTATTAGTAGATCAATTATTATTTATACCAATAGGTGCTAATTATACGTCTTACTTACCGCTTAAAAAAAAATTATCAAACATAGTTCCTACAGAAGTTGATAGTTACTTTAGGAATCAAGAAATTAAAGGATATGTTCATGATATGGGAGCAGCCATGTTAGGAGGTGTTGGAGGCCATGCTGGTGTATTTAGCAGTGCCAATGATGTAGCGAAAATTATGCAAATGTATTTGAACAATGGAAAATATGGAGGAAAGACGTATTTTAGTAGTGAAACCATTGATAAATTTAATACCTGTTATTTTTGTGAAAATGAAAATAGAAGGGGAGTAGGTTTTGATAAGCCTCAGTTAATAGATGAAGGCCCAACTTGTGGATGTGTTTCTATGTCAAGTTTTGGTCACTCTGGTTTCACTGGTACATACACTTGGGCCGATCCTGATGAAGAATTAGTTTATGTTTTTATGTCAAACCGGACTTACCCAGATGCATCAAACAACTTGCTAATAAATGAAAATATTCGTACCGAAATTCAAAGATTAATATATGAGGCAATTTTAGAATAATTATGAAAGTAGGTGTTGTTTGTTACCCAACATTTGGCGGAAGTGGCGTTGTAGCTACTGAATTAGGTTTAGAAATGTCTCGTCGTGGACATGAGGTTCACTTTATTACCTATAGTCAGCCTGTTAGACTGGAATTATTAAGTGCTAATGTTTATTTTCATGAGGTTAATGTGCCAGAATATAATTTGTTTCATTATCAACCCTATGAACTTGCATTGTCAAGTAAAATTGTAGATATGGTTCGTAAATATGGGATTCAATTACTGCATGTTCATTACGCTATTCCTCACGCCTATGCGGCTTACATGGCAAAATCTATGCTTAAAGAATATAAAATAAATCTTCCTGTTGTAACAACACTCCATGGAACCGACATTACACTTGTTGGTAAACATCCTTTTTATAAGACTGCTGTAACATTTAGTATCAATCAATCAGATGCAGTAACCTCAGTATCAGAAAGTTTAAAATTAGATACTTTAAAAATTTTTAATACCAAAAAAGAAATTAAAGTCATTCCAAATTTTATAGATACAAGCAAGCAAAATTCAACAATTATTAATTGTCAGCGCTCATTAATGGCCAATGACAATGAGATGATTTTAACACACATCTCCAATTTTAGAAAAGTTAAACGAATTAATGATGTTATTGCAATTTTTAATTTGGTGTTAAAAAAAATTCCTGCAAAATTAGTTATGGTTGGAGATGGTCCAGAACGATTAAATGCGGAGTTAATTACCAAAAAATTAGGTATAAGTGAAAAAGTGATTTTTTTAGGAAATAGCAGTGAGATCGATAAGGTGTTATGTATGAGTGATTTATTTTTATTACCCTCTGAAACAGAAAGTTTTGGTTTAGCCGCATTAGAGGCAATGGCTTTTAGTGTTCCAGTTATTTCAAGTAACACAGGTGGTATCCCAGAAGTTAATATTCATGGCAAATCGGGTTTTTTAAGTCTAGTTGGTGATGTAGAATCTATGGCGAATAATGCAATTCAAATGCTTTCAGATTCTAGACTTCACGAAAGTTTTAAAAGCAACGCAAAGGCAATTTCAAACGAATTTGATATTCATAAAATTGTTCCTAAGTATGAAGATTTATATCAATCTGTTTTAAAATAAAATGATCAATAAATCTGATTTACTAGCTCTTGGAAATCTATTAAAAGGAGATTTTTTTATTGATGATTTATATAAACGACTTTATGCCACTGATGCATCTGTTTATCGTATACTTCCATTAGCAGTTATTTGTCCCAAAGTAGCCGATGATATTATTACTGCTATTAAATTTGTGACAAAACATAATATCTCACTGATCCCGAGAACCGCTGGGACCTCTTTAGCTGGTCAGTGTGTGGGTGAAGGCATAATTCTTGATTTTTCAAAATATTTCAATGCAATTATTGATTTTAATGAAAAAGAAAAAACAATAACAGTGCAACCTGGAATTGTTAGAGATGAACTGAATCTTTTTTTAAAACCTTATGGACTATTTTTTTCACCAAATACATCAACATCAAATCGTTGTATGATAGGAGGGATGGTTGGTAATAATTCATCAGGATCAACTTCAATTAAATACGGTGTTACACGTGACAAAGTTATTGGTATTGAAGCCATATTGTCTGACGGATCAATGGCTTATTTTAGTTCTTTAAGTGAGGTTGAATTAAAAGAAAAGTTTAAAAGTTCTAATTTTGAAGGACAACTATACCGTGAAAGTATTAAACTCTTAACTGGCGCAGATGTCAAAGAATTAGTTGACTTATCATATCCAAAAAAAAATATACACAGAAGAAACTCTGCTTATGCTATTGATAAACTTTTAGATAGTAACATTTTTGATTCATCTTCTAGTAACAGTTTAAATTTGTGTAATATTCTTACAGGAAGTGAAGGCACTTTAGCCATTTCAACTAAGATTAAATTAAAACTAGATAATCTTCCTCCAAAATATGAGTCTCTTGTTATTTTACATTTTAATTCTATTAGTGATTGTTTAAACGCTGTCAACTTAGTAATGACCCATGATTTGTATTCATGTGAAATGTTGGACAAAACAATTTTAGATTTAACAAAACACAATAAACAACAACTATCTAATAGAGCTTTTCTGGTTGAGGATCCTGAAGCTATTTTGATGTGTGAGTTAAGAGCCAATTCAAATAATGAGCTTCATAAACAGCTTCAACTGTTTTTACATGATATAAAATCAAATTCACCTGCTTTTGCTTATCCCGCTTTAAATGGCTCAGAAAAAGACAAAGCCATTGATTTAAGAAAAGCAGGTCTAGGGCTTTTAGGTAATATGATTGGTGATCATAAGGCGGTAGCCTGTATAGAAGACTCAGCAGTATCTTTGGAAGATTTACCAGCATATATAAATGAATTTTCATTATTAATGAAACGCTTTAATCAAAAACCTGTTTATTATGCTCATGCAGGTGCTGGTGAATTACATTTGAGACCTGTGTTAAATTTGAAGTCACCTTCAGATGTCCAACAATTTAAGTCTATTACTAAAGAAGTAGCCAAACTGGTTAAAAAATATAATGGATCGCTTTCCGGTGAACATGGCAATGGAATAGTAAGGTCAGAGTTTATTCCTTTTATGCTTGGAAACGATGTTTATGAAATTTTAAAACATATAAAATATTTGTTTGACCCTAAAAATATTTTTAATCCTGGTAAAATTATAGATGCTGCTCCAATGGATTCTAATTTTAGAACCGATATAACTAAATCTGTTAAAGTTGTTAATACCATGATGGATTTTTCTGAATCTGGAGGTATTTTAAGAGAATCAGAAAAATGTAATGGATCTGGGGATTGTAGAAAATTAGAAGCTTTTGGAGGGGTAATGTGTCCCAGTTATAGAGTCACCAAAGATGAAAAACACACTACTAGAGCTAGAGCAAATGCACTCAGAGAATATTTATCTGAAAATAATTCTAAAAACGTATTCAATAAAGAGGAGTTAAAAACAGTTTTTGATTTATGTATAAGTTGTAAAGCATGTAAAATTGAATGTCCAAGTAGTGTTGATGTAGCTGCTTTAAAAGCTGAATTTGAATTTCAGTATAACAAATCTAACACCCCTTCTTTAAGGACTAAAATTTTCGCATTTAATAATGAAATTAATTCAATAGTTCAACCTATTTCTAGTATTTATAATTTCTTTATAACTAATAGTTGGTCATCTAAATTGTTTAAAAAAATCTTCAATGTTGCAAAAGAAAGAAGTATTCCCAAAGTTTCAAGTATAACTTTAGAAAACTATATAAAAAACAATAATAATAAGTGTTTTGATAATAGCTTATCTAGAGAAGTTTATCTGTTTATTGATGAATTTTCTAATTATTTAGATTCATCAGTAGGAATCGATACATTACATTTATTGAACAAATTAGGATATAAAGTAAAGACTTTAAATAATAAATCATCTGGAAGGGCATTTATTTCTAAAGGGTTTTTGAATCAAGCTAAGGCTGTTGTAAATTTTAATGTCACGTTGTTTAAAAATCATATTAAAATAAGTTCGCCTTTGATTGGCATTGAGCCTTCTGCTATCTTAAGTTTTAAAGATGAATATTTGAGACTAGCAAAAGATAAGGATGGGGCTAAATCAATAGCCAAGTTCACTTATACTGTTGAAGAATTTATTGCTAAAGAATTTAAAGAAGGTTATATAAAGTCAACTTCTTTTACTATGAAGCCAAAGCGAATTAAAATTCATGGTCATTGTCATCACAAAGCTATTGGAAATATTAATGCTTTGAAAACCATTCTTGAAATACCTGAAGGTTTCAAAGCAGATATTTTACCATCTGGATGTTGCGGTATGGCTGGTAGTTTTGGATATGAAAAAGAACACTACGGAGTTAGCATGAAAATGGGGGCTTCATTATTTTCATATGTAAATAGATATAAAAATGAAAATGTAATTGTAGCAAATGGAACAAGTTGCAGACACCAAATTAGTGATGGAACAAATGTAAAAAGTTATCATCCTATAACGATTTTAAGACAAGCGTTAGAAGATTAACTTTCTAAGTCACTTACAGTAACAGCCGCAATTAAATCGTTTAATTCAATTTCATTATCATCGTCATCAATAGAGAACCCCTTTAGTTTATCTGAATCGTAACTATACATTCTCCAACGCTTAAACTGATATTCTAAAGCAGTACAATTTTCAATCCAATCACCAGAATTCATATAAGTTGTTTTAATTCCATTGACATTTCGAGTCATAATTTTTGGTTGATGAATATGGCCACAAACTACATAATCGAAATTATTTTCAACAGCTAACTCAGTTACCACATTTTCAAAATTACTTATAAATTTTACGGCCCCTTTAACCGAATTTTTAATCTTTTTAGAAAGTGAGTATTTATCTTTACCAATTTTTATTAAAAACCAGTTTATTAAGCTATTTAATAAAATTAAAAAATCGTAGCCCCAGCCACCTAATTTAGCAATCCATTTTGCATTTTGAATTGATAAATCAAAAACATCTCCATGAAAAAACCATGTTTTTTTTCCATCTAAATCACAAATGTGCTTATCAACAATTGAAAGCTTTCCAATTTTGGTTTTACTAAATTTCCTCAATAGCTCATCGTGATTACCAGTTATGTATATAATTTCAATACCCTCGGAAGCAAATGATATCAGTTTTTTTAGAATTTTTAAATGAGATTTTGGAAAATAATGTTTTTTAAATTGCCAAATATCTATAATATCGCCATTTAATATTATTTTCTTAGGCTCAATACTATTTAGATAATTTAAAAGTTCTTTTGCTTGGCAACCAAAAGTGCCAAGATGAACATCCGATATAACAACTATTTCAACTTTACGTTTTATTTTCAATTTGTTATTTTTTATCAAATTAAAACGATAATCTTTAATTCATAGTTAGTTCAAGATTAACCATTTGTAAATATTTGTTAATTATGCATTTATTACTTAACATAAAACCTACTTCCTAATTGGTTTTAAATAATTTAAAATTTACATTAGCTAAAAAATAATATCATGGCAGGTAATTCCTTTGGTAACTTATTTAAAATTTCAACTTTTGGGGAATCTCACGGTAAAGGATTAGGAGGTGTTATTGATGGCTGTCCACCAGGTATTACAATAGATTTAGAGTTTATCCAAAACGAATTGAATAGAAGGAAACCTGGTCAGTCAAAAATAGTAACTCAAAGAAAAGAGCCTGATTCTGTTGAATTTTTTTCTGGAATTTTTGAAGGGAAAACTACTGGTACACCCATTGGTTTTATAATTTATAATACCAACTAAAAATACAGAATCTATGACCACATAAAAGACGTTTACAGGCCTAGTCATGCTGATTTTACCTATGAAAAAAAATACGGTGTACGTGATTACAGAGGTGGCGGAAGAAGTTCGGCTAGAGAAACTGCATCACGAGTAGTGGCAGGAGCTATAGCTAAACAATTTCTCTCAGAAATTAAAATAAATGCTTATACTTCAACTGTTGGCCATATAAAACTAGATAAATCATATCAAG